>Ga0315281_10000836_pt1 | contig 44360 bp, 42 predicted proteins | sample YL17G07_0_MG_FD_204540 | JGI IMG/M metagenome (GOLD analysis project Ga0315281, IMG submission 204540) | Sediment microbial communities from Yellowstone Lake, YNP, Wyoming, USA - YL17G07_0 | ecosystem: Environmental > Aquatic > Freshwater > Lake > Sediment | place: USA: Wyoming | collected...
GTCGCGATCGCGAGTGCGCCTTTCGAGACCGCGTAGGCGACCTCGCGGATCATCGGCTGCTTGTGCGCGCCCGACGTGAGCAGCACCACGCGCCCGGCGCCGCCTGCGTGCTGTGCGGCGAACTCCTTGACGAGCAGGAGCGAGGCGCGGACGTTCTCGTGCAGGAACGCGTCGACGTGCTCGGCGGTCAGCTCGCCGAGGCGGCCGTCGCCGCTGCGCGCGTGGTTGACCACGAGGACGTCGAGCGGGCCGAGCGCCGCCCGGGCCGCCGCGACGACGCGCGCAGGCGCATCGGGGTCGGCGAAGTCCGCCTCGACGTGCTCGACGCCGAGCTCGCCCGCGACGCCGGCCGTGCCGCCCGGCTCGGCGCCCCAGGCCTGCTCCGCGTCGTGCGGCGTCCAGCCGTGGACGAACACGTGCGCCCCGGCCTCCTGGAGTCTGCGGGCGATCGCGAACCCGATACCCGCGCGCCTGCTGACGCCGGTGACGAGCGCGTTCCTCCCGGACAGACCCGACCCCGGTGCCAGGCCCGGGCCAGGCACCGTCACGAGAGCGTCACCGGTTCTCTACGTCGTGAGGACGCCGACGACCTCGCGCACGGCCTCCGACGACGCCCGCAGCGCCTGCTGCTCGGCGTCCGAGAGGTCGAGCTCGATGATCTCTTCGATCCCGCCCGGCCCGAGCTTCACGGGCACGCCCATGTAGAGGCCGTCGATCCCGTACTCGCCCTCGAGATACGCGGTGCACGGGAGCACGCGCCTCTCGTCGAGCATGATCGAGTCGACCATCTGCGCGGCGGCCGCGCCCGGCGCGTACCAGGCGGAGGTGCCCATCAGGTTCACGAGCTCGCCGCCGCCCTTGGCGGTGCGCTCCACCATCTTCTGGATCTCCTCCTCGGAGACGAGCTTGCGCAGCGGGACGCCGCCGACGGTCGTCGCCGAGACGATCGGCACCATCTGGTCGCCGTGGCCGCCGAGCACCGTCGCCTGCACGTCCTTCACCGACGAGCCGGTGGCCCAGGAGATGAAGGTCGAGAAGCGCGCGGTGTCGAGGATCCCCGCCATGCCGAACACACGCTGCTTCGGCCACTTCGACACGCTCTTCGCGACGTGGCACATGGCGTCGAGCGGGTTCGAGACGACGATCAGGATCGCGTCGGGGCTCTGCGCCGTCACCTTCTCCGTGACGTCCTTGACGATCTTCTCGTTCGTCGCGACGAGGTCGTCGCGCGACATGCCGGGCGAGCGCGGCAAGCCCGCGGTGATCACGACCACCGACGACCCCGCGGTCTCCGCGTAGTCGTTGTGACCGGTGACGTTCGGCTCGTAGCCGAGCACGGCGCCCATCTGGTTGATGTCGAGCGCCTTGCCCTGCGGCAGGCCCTCCTTGATGTCGACGAGCACGACGTCTGCGTAGTCGCGCGTTGCGAGCACCTGCGCGCACGTCGCTCCGACGTTGCCCGCTCCGACGACCGTGACCTTCCGCCTCTGGCTCATGTCGGTACTCCGCCTCCAGGTTGTCGTTGATCGCGTCCGCGACCTCCGCGCCCCACTGAAGGCCACTGTACGTAAAGTCCGCCCGGTGACGTTGCAGGAAGCGGCAGCACAGGCCGACGCGTTCGCGCAGGAGGGCTCCGAGCGCGAGCTGGCCGATCTGCGCGCGCAGTGGGGCGACGACCTCGAGGCGGCGGCGCGCAGCGCGGACTTCCGCGACCGGGCGGTCGCCTTCCGCGCGATCGGGCAGTTCCGCTGGCGTCAGAAGGAGGAGCTGCTGCGGCGGGGCCTCGACGACGAGAGCCCCGCGGCCCGCGGCTCGGCGCTCCTGTCGCTCGAGCTGCTCTCGCGCGACCACCCGAGCACGGTCAACGGCGTGCGGTCGCTCCTGCACAACCTCGCGACCGTCGACGGGAACGCGGCTGTGCGGCGCCTCGCGATCGTCTGCCTCCGCAACGGTTCCCCCCAGCGGGAGACGATCGTCCTGCTGGACGGGCTGGCGGAGGACGACGAGGCGGAGCCCGAGCTGCGTGCGGCGGCGGCGAAGGTCTCGCAGACGCTGAAGCGCAAGCCGAAGCCCCAGTCGAAGAAGTAGGTCAGGACTTCCGTCGAGCGTGGGGGTGCGCCTGGAAGTACGACTCCCGGCGGCGCCGATCGGAGACGTGGGTGTAGAGCTCGGTCGTGGCCAGATCCGCGTGGCCCAGCATCTCCTGGACCGAGCGCAGGTCGGCGCCGCCTTCCAGCAGGTGCGTGGCGAACGAGTGGCGCAGGAGGTGGGGGTGAACGCGGCCGGGCTCGAGGCCCGCGGTCTCCGCGAGCCGGCGCAGGATGAGGAACGCGCCCGCGCGGGTCAGCCCGCCGCCGCGCGCGTTCAGGAAGAGCTCCGGCCGGTGGCGCGTGTCGAGGTACGGGCGGCCGCGCGCCAGGTAGCGGCGCAGCGCCTCGACGGCCTCCCGGCCGACCGGCACGACGCGCTCCTTCGAGCCCTTGCCGAGGCAGCGGACGATGCGCTGCTCGAGGTCGACCCCGTTGCGCTCGAGCCCGACCGCCTCGCCGACCCGCAGTCCGGCACCGTAGAGGAGCTCGACGAGCGCGCGGTCGCGGAGCGAGCGCGGCGTCGTGCCGGCGGCCGCCTCGATCAGTCGCTCGGCCTCCCCGGGCGAGAGCGTGCGCGGCAGCGTGCGTCGGCGACGCGGCAGCTCGAGCTCGGCGGCGGGATTGTCGCCGCGCGCGCCGAGCAGCACCTGGTGACGGTAGAACGAACGCAGGGCGGCGATGCGGCGGGCGATCGTCGTCGCGGCGAGGCCGGCGGCGCGCATCGACGCGACGTACGCCGCGAGCTCGACGGGGGTCGCGTCGTCCGGCGGGCCGTCGAGCCACGCGCAGAAGTCGGCGAGGTCGCGCCGGTACGCCTCGACCGTCCGCGGCGCCAGCCGCGCGGTGGAGAGCGCGAGAAAGGACTCGACGGAGGCGCCGGCGCTCACGAGCGTGGGTGGGCGCTGTCGTAGACCTTGCGCAGACGGCGCGCGTCGACATGGCTGTAGATCTGCGTCGTCGAGAGCGAGCTGTGGCCGAGGAGCTCCTGGATCGTCCTCAGGTCGGCCCCGCCCTCGAGGAGATGGGTGGCGAACGCGTGGCGCAGGCGGTGCGGATGGGGAGCGAGCCTGCGCAGCGTGCTCGTGTCGAGCCGCCGGCCCCGGACCGAGAGGAACAGGGCGTCGTCCGCATCTGTGGCGAGCGCGGGCCGGGCCTCGTGGAGATAGCGCGCGACCCAGTGGGCCGCCTCCTCGCCGAGGGGCACGACGCGCTCCTTGCCGCCCTTGCCGTGGCGCACGTGGACGAGCTCCTGCTCGAAGTCGACGTCCGCGAGATCGAGCCCGACGGCCTCGGCGCTGCGCAGTCCGGCCGAGTAGACGAGCTCGACCAGGGCGCGGTTGCGCAGCGGGATCGGCCCCTCTCCTTCGAGCGCCAGGAGCTCCCGGTCGAGGTCGGCGCCGCGGGTCGCCTCGGGGAGCCGGCGGCCGCGGCGGGGCGCGACGCGCGCGTCCGGCACGCGCGCGGCGCCGAGGGCGTGGCGCAGGAACGCGCGCACCGCGGCGAGCTTGCGGCAGATCGTCGCCGGTGCCAGCCGGCTCGGACGACGGCCGGGCCGTGCCGCGCCGAGATGCGAGGCGTAGGCGACGAAGGAACGCACGTCGACGTCGTCGAGCGCGGTGCCGCGGGCGTCGAGCCACGCGCAGAACTCCTCCACGTCGAGGCGGTACGCGCGGCGCGTCCCCTCCGAGAGAGCAGGCGAGTCGAGAAAGCGTGCGGCGGCCGTGTGGGCGTCCACCTATCCAGGTTCGACGCGGGTGCGGCGCAGCCTCCGCGGCAACGCGAACGCGTCGCGCTGTGACAGTCGCGGCGATCGCGTGGAATTGCCATAGCGGCATTGATATTGTCGAAATCGTGGCCCGTCATGCCCTTCGCCGATCCGCCTGGAGTCGACGGCTCGGCGCCTGTCCCTTGGCCCTCTGCGAGCCGATCGCCGATCGGGAGGCGGAGTCTTCGCGCCGGTCGTCAGCACGGTTCTTGTGCAACGCGGTTGCCTTCACGGCCATTCCAAACTTGACAGAATGGGTCGGCCGGCCGTAGACACCGCGGGTGGAATGACCTGGATGGTCTCGAGCAGGGAGGTGGGAGATGGCGACGGATCTTGACCGCTTCGTCGAAGCGGAAGGCAGGGAGGACATGATCGCCGACGTGCGGCGTCGCATCGACGCCGCCGGAATCACCTACATCTACTGTCAGTTCGCTTCCGTGACCGGACGCATCATGGGGAAGGGCGTTCCGGCCACCCACTGGGAGACCATGGCGCGCAAGGGCTTCCAGCTCGTCTACGGCGCAACCGCGAACCTCTTCACCGACCGGCACGGCAACTACATCGGCTACGGCCCGGAGGCCGCGGAGCTCGTCGGCCTCCCCGAGCCCGACACGTTCATGCCGCTCCCGTGGGACAGCAAGGTCGCGCGCGTCTGGTGCACCTGCTTCCGCAACCGCGAGGAGCGCGAGGATCCAGCTGCGTTTCTCACCTCGGACTGCCGCGGCAACCTCAAGCGCCTCCAGGCGGAGTTCGAGACGGCGACCGGCCTCCACCTGCGGTCGGGCGCCGAGCCCGAGATGATGTGGCTGAAGCTGAAGGAGGACGGAACCCCCGACGTCGACGGGCTCACGAAGCCGTACTGCTACCACATCGATCAGTTCTCGGAGCTGCAGCCGATCATCCACCGGGTGATCGAGTACGGCCAGGGCATGGGCCTCGACATGATCCACGGCGACCACGAGGATGCCCCGGGGCAGATCGAGCTCAACTTCAACTTCGACCGGGCCGAGCAGACGGCCGACAACCTCTCCACGTTCCGGCAGATCTGCCGCCAGGTGGGGCGGGAGCTCGGCGCCTTTCCCTGCTTCATGCCGAAGCCGTTCATGGGCGTGTCGGCGAACGGGTGCCATCACAACATCTCGCTCTGGCGCGGCGACGAGAACGCGTTCATGCCGGAGACCGCGGATCGGCAGCTGCCGAGCCAGATCGGCCTCTGGGCGATCGGCGGCATCCTCGAGCACCTGGGCGCGCTCACCGCGGTGACCGCCTCGACGGTCAACTCCTACCGGCGGCTCTGGGACACGGGTTTCTGGGCGCCGGTCTTCGCCGACTGGGGTTTCCAGAACCGCACGACCGCGCTGCGAGTGTCGGCGCCGGGCCGCTTCGAGTATCGCTCGGTCGACTCTGCCGTGAATCCGTACCTGTCGATGTCGGCGCTGATCATGGCGATGTGGGACGGGATCGAGCGTCAAGTCGATCCCGGCGAGCCGGAAGAGCGGAACATCTACGCTGCGATGGAGGCCGGCAAGACGGTGAAGAAGATCCCGATGACCCTGGGCGAGGCGCTCGACGCGCTCGAGCAGGACGACGTGATCAAGAAGGCACTCCCCGGCGACATGTACCGGGTGTTCATGCACTACAAGCGGGACGAATGGGAGCGCTACTGCGCCACCGTGACGGACTGGGATCTCAAGGAGTACCTCGACGTCCTTCCGTAGAGCGCTGAAGAGAAAGGAAGAGCGACACCTCCATGTGCGGAATCGCGGGAATCATCTATCGGCACGGCGAGCACGACATCGGGCACGACATGACCATGATGCTTCAGTCCATGAAGCATCGCGGGCCTGACTCGACCGGCTACGCGCTCTACCGCCCGCCCCGGCCGGGCGAAGTCGTGATGCGCTACACGCTCGCCGATGCGAACGACGCGCGCGACTACGAGTTCGCCGAGCGCATCGAGCGCAACCGGGGCGAGGTCGAGTCTCGCCTGGCCTCGCTCGGCGCGACGATCAAGGAGGCCGACTTCGATACGGACTACGCCTATCGCCTGCGGCTCGCGTACGACGGAGACCTGAAGACGATCGCGGACTACGTCGAGGACGTCCCCGGCTGCGAGGTGCTGTCGCTCGGTCACTCGCTGGAGATCATCAAGGACCTCGGCGACGCGGAGACCGTCACGGCCCAGTACAAGCTGAACGGCATCTTGGGCACGCACGCGATCGGCCACGTACGGATGGCGACGGAGTCGGACGTCGACATCTCGGGCGCCCATCCCTACTGGGCCTACCCGTTCTCGGACATCGCCGTCGTCCACAACGGCCAGCTCACGAACTACTTCCACTGGAAGCGGCGGCTCGAGCGCGCAGGACACCGTTTCCAGTCGGAGTGCGACTCCGAGATCATCGCGGTCTACATCGCGGAGAAGATGAGCGGGGGCGCGTCGCTCGAGGAAGCGATGCACGACAGCCTCGACGAGCTGGACGGCGTCTTCACGTACATCTGCGTGACCGCAGACGCGCTCGGCGTCGCGAAGGACGAGATGGCGGCCAAGCCGCTCGTGCTCTACGAATCGGACGACGTCGTCGTGCTCGCCTCGGAGGAGATCGCGATCCGCGCCGTCATCGATCACGAGATCGACAGCTACGACCCCTACGAGCGAGAGGTGCTGGTATGGAATCGCTAGTCGGTGAGCGCGGTATCTCCTACGACGCGCGCGGGCTCGCGGAGCCCGACGCGGCGGTGCTGAAGGTCTCGGAGATCGAGGGGACCCGCGCCGTGTTCGACGCGAAGGAGATGTCCACGCGCCAGATCAACCTCGAGTTGCGCTGGCTCCTGTACGAGCAGGGGATGAGAGAGGTGACGGTCCGGAACCCGGGCGCGAAGCACTCGATCGGGGTCGGCATCCTCACGCGCTGCAAGCTGCACTTCGAGGGCAGCCTGGGCTACTTCGGCTGCGGCCTGATCGACGGTCCGGAGATCGTGATCGACGGACGAGTCGGCTGGTCTGCGTGCGAGAACATGATGTCGGGCGTCGTCACGATCGAGCGCAACGCCGGTTCGCTCACCGCGGCGGCGCTGCGCGGCGGGGACGTGATCGTCAAGGGCCAGGTCGGGGCGCGCACCGGCATCGACCAGAAGGGCGGCACGATCATCGTCCTCGGCCAGGCCGGCTCGATGACCGGCTTCATGATGCAGCGCGGCCGGCAGATCCTCTGCGGCGACGTGGGCCACGGCCTCGGCGACTCGATGTACGACGGCACGATCTACGTCGCCGGCAAGATCAAGTCGCTCGGCATCGACTGCGTGCCCGGAGAGTGGAACGACGCCGACACCGAGCTGATCGAGCGCAAGTTCCGCATCCACGGGCTCGGCTCGCCGCCCGAGTTCCAGAAGTTCGTGTGCGGCAAGAAGCTCTACAACTACGACAACCTCGAGCCGGCCGAGCGCAAGCTCGTGCTCTAGGGAGGAGCTACCGATGGCTGACGAGACGGCACCAACGAGTCGTACCGTCCTCGGGCACAGCCGGATCTTCACGCCCGAGGTCATCAACGACATCCACATGAAGGCCGAGCTCGGCCGCTACCGCATGCGCGGCTTCTCGATCTTCAAGCCGATCCCGCACTGGGATCAGCTCATGTTCCTCCCGGGGACGCTGACGCGCTTCGTGATCGAGGGGTACCGGGAGAAGTGCGTGACGAAGACCGTGCTCGGCGCGCGCTTCGCGAAGAAACCCCTCGAGCTCGACATTCCCATCTACATCACCGGCATGAGCTTCGGGGCGCTCTCGCTCGAAGCCAAGATGGCGCTCGCGAAGGGCGCCTCGATGGCGGGCACCGCGACCTGCTCCGGCGAGGGGGGCATGATTCCGCCCGAGCGCGACCACTCGACGAAGTGGTACTACCAGTGCATCCAGAGCCGGTACGGGTTCAACCCGCACCACCTGATGCTCGCCGACGGCGTCGAGTTCTTCATCGGGCAGGGCGCCAAGGTCGGGCTCGGCGGCCACCTGATGGGGCAGAAGGTCACGGAGCAGGTGGCCGAGATGCGCTCGCTCCCTGCCGGGATCGACCAGCGCTCGCCGGCCCGCCACCCCGACTGGCTCGGCCCCGACGACCTCTCGCTGAAGATCCAGGAGATCCGTGAGGCGACGAACTACCAGGTCCCCATCCAGCTCAAGCTCGGGGCCTCCCGCGTGTACGACGACGTGCGCATGGCCGCCAAGTGCGGGCCGGACATCATCTACCTGGACGGAGCCGAGGGAGGCACGGGCGCCGGGCCGCACATCGCGACGGAGGAGACGGGCATCCCGCTGATGGCGGCGATCCCGGAGGCGCGGCGGGCGCTCGAGGACGTCGGCCTGGCCGACGAGATCGACCTCGTCGTCGCGGGCGGCATCCGCAACGGCGGCGACGTCGCCAAGTGCATCGCCCTCGGGGCCAAGGCGGTCGCGATCGGGCACTCCGCGATGATGGCGCTGAACTGCAACAAGGAGATCCCCGGGGTCACCGACTACGAGGGCACCGTCGGCGTCCCGGCCGGATCCTGTTACCACTGCCACACCGGCCGCTGCCCGGTGGGCGTCGCGACGCAGGATCCGGAGCTCCGCAAGCTGCTGATCGTCGACGAGGCGGCGGAGCGGGTCTACAACTTCCTCCACACGCTCACGCTCGAGGTGCAGATGCTCGCACGTGCCTGTGGCAAGACCAACGTCCACTCGCTCGAGCCGGAGGACCTCTGCGCGTTGACGGTCGAGGCGGCCGCCATGGCAAAGGTTCCCCTTGCCGGCACGACCTACATCCCGGGTGTGACCGAGGAGCGGACGCTGGCCGAGATCAAGCGACTGATCCAGCGCCAGAGCTACGAGGCGACCGTCCACCACCACCCGCGTCCTGTCGAGAACGTCGAGCGGCTGTCCGCCGCGGACTAGGAGCATGCGATGACCAGCAACAGCACGGGCCGGCTTCCGAAGGGGCACGTCACCATCGACGCCGAGGATCTCGCGGGCCGGCGGTTCCCCTACCAGGAGGACGTGAGCCTCCTCGACGACGTCGATCTCCTCGCCGCGACTCCGGGCGAGGACATCAACTGGCTCGAGGACATCGAGCTCCTCCAGGAGGACGGCGTCGCGGCCGTCTTCGATCGCTACTCGAACTCGTTCCTGAAGATCTACTTCCCGATTCCGCCGGGGCGGGAGAACGAGCTCGCGCGCAAGGTGCTGATGAAGCACCTCCAGTCGGGCAACTCCTACGGGACGCAGCTCAAGGAGAAGCACTGCAAGTTCCCGCAGCTGGAGCTCGGCCCGTGGGTCGAGGGCTCGAGGACCGTCGGCGCGAACTGGACGCAGTCCGTCCTCGAGGGCTGGGAGCCGCCGCTGCACTGAGCAGCGCGCGTCTGGTATCGTCGGCTCGACGATTCGGCAATAGCGTTGCCCAGGAGGCAATAACCATGGCGATTCCCGCATCCTCCCGGTACGTGATCATCGGCGCGGGCATGCACGGCCTGTCGACCGCACTCCACCTCGCCCGCGAGCTGAAGGCGCGCGGCACGGGCAGCGGCTCGGACGTCGTCGTCCTCGAGAAGTCCACGCCGGGGGCCGGGGCCACGGGCATCGCCTGCGGCGTCATCCGCAACAACTACTTCCAGCCGGCGATGAGCGAGCTGATGCAGGCGTGCGTCGAGGTATGGGAGTCCGACCCGGCCGCCTATCACTACAACGGGGTCGGCTACATCGCGCTCGGGCCGAAGGCCCAGGAAGAGGACCTCGCCACGGTCTTCGAGCGGCATCAGCGGATCGGCTACCGCTCCGAGCTGATCGTCGGCGAGGCGAAGATCGCCGCCCACATGAAGGCGCTCTTCCCCGACTGGCGCGCGCAAGGGGTGACCGTCTGCCTGCACGAGCATCAGGGCGGGTTCGCGTTCAACGTCGAGTCGGTGATGGGGCTGCGCGACAAGTGCCTCGAGGAGGGCGTCGCCGTCCACTCGTGGACCGAGGTCACCGGGCTCGAGTCCGGGGCCGACGGCAGCGTGACCGCGGTGGTGACGGACAAGGGCACGATCGCCGTGGGCGAGCAGCTCGTGATCGCCCCCGGCCCGTGGGCAAAGCACTTCTGGTCGATGCTCGACCTGCCCGAGCGGATCGACGTGCGCATGCCCGGCGGCGACGTGCACGAGCAGGTGCCGATGTGGACGTACTGGAACCTCCAGGAGGGCGAGATCACCGTCGACCCGCTCATGTTCGCGACCGCGGACGGGGGCGCGCCCCCGGTCATCCACCTGGACACGGACGCCCCGCTCTACACGGACGACGGCGACCTCGTCACCGACGAGCTGTGGGGCATCTACTACAAGCGCGACCGACACGGCGTTCAGGGCGGCGCCGCGCCGCTCAAGGTCGACGGCGACGTCGAGCTCGACCCGTATCCGGCCACGACGGACGTCGATCCGGCGTTCCCCGACATGTGGTGCGCGGCGCTCTCGCACGCGATGGGCCGCTTCGAGGGCTGCCGGGAGCACTACAAGCACGCCCGCTCCGGCGGCGTCGGAGCTTTCACGGCCGACAGCTTCCCGGTCTTCGACTACCTGCGCCCGAACGTCTACGCCGTTCTCGACTCCAACCACGGCTACAAGATGATCGGCGTCGGACGCGAGGTCGCCAGGGTGCTCCTCGGCGACCACTCGAGCCTGCTCTACCCGTTCCGCTTCGAGCGTTTCGAGCTGGGAGACCTTCACCCCGTCTCCAACTCGCCGTACCCCTGGTCGTAGCGGCGGCCGCGCGCGAGCGCGTCAGCTCTCCTTCGCGCGGCGCCGCTCCTTCTCGTACACCGGGTGCTCGACGACCCGGCCGCCGACGAGCTCGCCGTCGACGCGGGCCTCCACCTGCGTGCCCGGCACCGCCAGGTCGGCGCGGATCTTCGCGAGCCCGAGCGTCTTGCCGAGGAACGGCGAGACGACCGCCTGCGTGACGAGCCCGACCTCCTCGCCGGCGACGAGGAGGGGCGCGCCGCTCGCGGCCGCGCCGCCCGACTCGAGCGTGACGCTCGTCAGGCGCACGGTCGAGGCCTCCCGGTCGCGCGCCAGGCCATCGCGCCCCTGGAACGCGCCCTTGTCGAGCGCGACGGACCAGCCGAGCCCGCACTCGTACGGCGAGACGGACGGGTCGTACTCGACGCCGCCGATGATGAAGCCGCCCTCGATCCGGAAGAGGTCGAGCGCGTCCATCCCGATCACCTCGAGGCCGTGCGGCTCGCCCGCCGCGATGAGCGCGTCCCAGAGGTCGAGCGCCCGCGGGCGCTCGACCCACAGCTCGTAGCCGAGCTCGGCCGTGTAGCCGAGCCGGGTCATGAAGACGGGGATCCCGGCGATCTCCAGGCCTTCCTTGAACGTGTAGTAGGGGAACGCGGCGTTCGAGAGATCGCCGGCGGTGAGCTCCTGGAGGAACCGACGGGCGTTCGGCCCTTGCACGCAGAGGTGCGGCGTCGCGTCGGTGTGCTCGCGGACGACGATGCCGGTACCCGCCGCGGCGGCCGAGAAGATCTCGGCGTCCCTGTCGTTTGCGCCGCAGAAGCGAACGCTCTCCGGCGAGCGCACCATCACCGTGCAGTCGTCGACCATCTTGCCGTGCTCGTCGCAGAGGGCGCCGTAGCCGATTCGGCCCTGCGGGATCTTCGAGACGTCGCGCGTGACGATGCCGTCGACGAGCTCGACGGCGCCCGGTCCGTCGATGTCGACCTTGCGGAGCATCGTGAAGTCCATCAGGCCGACCGTTTCGCGCACGGCTCGATACTCGGTGGCCGTCTCCGTCACGACTGCCGGTGCGTGATAGCCGAACAGGTCCATCCAGCGGTCGGTCAGCGCGGCCAGGCGTGGGTGGAACGCCGTCTCCTTGCTCATGTCTCCTCCTCGACGGTCTCGGTCTCCGGTTCGGCGTCCGCCGGCAGGTCGAGCGCTTCGAGCACGAGCTCGGAGAGCTCGCGCAGCTCGATCGTCCCCTGACGGCCTGATGTCTTGATCGCATCCTCGAACATCGCCACGTCCTTCGGGCAGGCGACGACGAAGTAGTCGACGCCGCCGAGCGCGACCGCCTCGTCGATGCGCTGCTCGCTCGGCCGGCGCGACCCCGCCGGCGCGATCTCCTTCATCCAGATCCGGCCTCCGCCGGCGCCGCAGCAGAACGAGTTGTCGCGGTTGCGCGGGAGGTCGACGAGGTCGAGGCCGAGCGCGCGCAGGACCCGGCGCGGCGGCTCGTACACCCCGTTGTAGCGTCCGAGCGTGCAGGGGTCGTGGTAGGTGACCCGGTAGGGAAGGGGGCGGGAGAGCTCGAGCCGGCCCGCCTCGATCAGCTCCAACAGGAGCTGCGAGTGGTGGACGACCGGCCACTCGCCGCCGAGCAGCGGGTACTCGTTCCGCAACGTGTGGAACGTGTGGGGATCGGAGGAGAAGATGCGCTCGAAGTCGCAGTTGCCGAGCGTCTCGATGTTCTCCTCGGCGAGCGAGCGCCAGAGACCCTCCTCGCCGACCCGGCGCACGTCGCAGCCGCCCGTGCGCTCCGCGTCGAAGAGGATGCCGAAGTCGACGTCCGCCGCGTGCAGGATGCGTGCGAGCGCCTTGGTGGCACGCTGGTTGCGCGGGTCGAACGACGCGTAGTCGCCGACGAACCACAACTGCTCGGTCGGCTCGCGTCTCGCGTCCTTGACCTCGAACGGCAGCTCCTTCGCCCAGCGTGCGCGCTTGCGCTTGGGCTCTCCGAACGAGTTACCCGTGTTGTGGACGGCCTCGAGCGTCGACTGGAGCATCGTGTCCAGCTCGCCCTGGTCGACGAGCCGCCGGCGGAGCTGGTTGATGATCGGGACGTGCTCGATTCCGACGGGGCAGATCTCCACGCACGCCATGCACTGGGTGCACGACCAGAGCGTCTCCGCGGCGATCGGGTTGCCTAGCAGGTCGGCCTGCTCGTCGTAGAGCGGCGCGATGCCCCCGACGCTGCGCAGGCCGATCGCCCCCTCTGCGACCTCGCGCAGGTCGAGGATCAGGTCGCGGGGCGAGAGCGGGTATCCGCCCGCCCGCGCGGGGCACGCGTCGTGGCACTTGCCGCACTTCGTGCACGCGTCGAGCGAGAGCAGATGACGCCAGGTGAGGTCGGTGATGCGCCCGTAGCCGACCTCCTCCGGCTTCGGGTTCGGCGGCAGGAGGGGGAGCCTCTTGCCCGCCCGGTCGTCCCGAACCGCGACGTTCGCCGGCCCCGCGAGCATGTGCACGGCCTTCGTGTACGGGATCGACGAGACGAAGCCGAGGGCGACCGCGCCGTGGACCCACCACTGCACGAAGTGCGCGCTCGCCGCTTCCTGACCGGTCATGCCGGCGGCGCGAAACGCCTGCGCAACCGACCAGCCGAGCGGCGACCAGACCTCGAACGACGGGTCGTGCTCGGCGATCCGGAATGCCTCGAGCAGGAAGCCGGTGAGCGCGAGGAAGAAGAGGATGCCGAGGAACGCCCAGTCGCCGAGGACGTAGCGCGCGCGGTTCTCGCTCCGGTCGGGGCGGCGGTAGTCGAGCCGCGTCGGTCGTAGCAGCCCCCGTTTGACCGCCATCACCGCCAGCCCGACGGCGAGCCCCAGCCCGAACACGTCCAGGAACAGGGAGTAGCCCAGGTAGAAGCCGTTGCGCCAGAACTGGAAGTGGAACAGTGGCTTGGTGACGTCGTCCTCGAGCGCGAGGACGCCCGATCCGAGGAAGAGCACGAGGAAGCCGTAGAAGATGAGCAGGTGCCCGGCGGCGGCGACCGGGTCGCGGCGACGGATCCACGAGTGCGAGAGGACGATCCGCGCCGCGCGCGCGAGCCGGGGGCCGATCCGGTCGAGTCCTTCCGGCCGGCCGCGGCGGTACTTGACGACGAGCCTGACCGCTCCGGCGAGAAAGATCGTCGTCGAGACCACGATCAGGCCGTACCAGAACGCGATCTCCCAGTGGGTGAGCTGGGCGAAGGTTTGCCGGGTCTCGGTCAATAGAGCTTGTCGAGCTCCTCCGCGACGTCGAAGAGGTCGGCCACCGCGCCGTAGTGGGCGGTGCCGAAGATCGCCGCCTCCGGGTCGGTGTTGACCGCGATGATCGTGCCGCTCGTCTTCATTCCGGCGAGATGCTGGACGGCGCCGGAGATGCCGAGGGCGAGATAGACCTTCGGCTTGACCGTCTTGCCCGACTGACCGACCTGGCGCGCCGAGGGCATCCAGCCTGCGTCCACGAGGGGGCGCGACACCGAGAGGACGGCGCCCATCTTCTCGGCCAGTGCGGCGAGCTCGGGGAGCGAGTCCTTGTCCTCGACGCCGCGGCCGACCGAGAGCAGGAAGTCGGCGGTCGTGATGTCCACGTCCCCCGGCGGCTGCTCCTCGAAGCTGCGGTGCCGCGCGCGGGACGCACCGGCCGGCACCGGCAGGCTCGTCGTCGAGGCGCCGCCGCCGTTCTCGGCCTGGGGCCAGACGGTCGGCCGCAGCAGCAGCACGACCTGCTCGCGGCCCGGGAAGTCGACCTCCGCCTGCACTTTCGCGCCGTAGAAGGAGCGGGTGGCGACGACCGCATCTCCGCTCTGCGCGAGGCCGTGCACATCGCTCGCGAAGCCGAGGCCGAGCTTCGCGGCGACGGCCGGCGCGTAGCCCATCGAGTTGACGGTGAAACCGAGCAGCGTCACGCCGGGGCGTCGCTCGCGGATCAGCGCTTCGAGCGCCGCCCGGTAGACGTCGCTCTCGAACTCCTCGCAGTCGACGGCGACGTGGACGATCTCGTCGACGCCGGCGAGCCGTACGTCGAACGCCGCGGGGTCCTTCGCGATCACCGCCACCGCGACCGGGCCGGGCAGCTCGCCCGCCGCCGTGACGAGCTCGCGCGTGACGTCGCGCAGCTTCCCTCGGAGGTGCTCGGCGACGACGAGGACGCTCATGCGAGCCTCTCGTTGACGATCTCCGCGATCCGCGCGGCGATCTGGGCGGGCGAGCCCGACAGCATCTCCGCGCCCTCTCCTCGCACGGGCACGAACATGCGGCGGACGCTGTAGGCCGGCTCGCCCGCGGGGCAGGACAGCACTTCGATCTCCTGCTGCTCCGCCTGCTTGATCGCGCGGAGCGTCGCGTACCGCGGCTCGTTGATTCCCGTCTGGATCGTGAGGACGGCCGGAAGGTCGAAGTCGACGACGTCGAGGAGGCCGCCTTCGAGCTCACGGTGGGCGCTCCCGCGACCGTCGCCGCCGACGTCGACCTTCGTCACGACCGCCACGCAGGGGAGATCGAGCAACCCCGCGAGCGCCGCGCCGGTCGCGGCCTGGACGGAGTCGCTCGACTGCACGCCGCAGAGGACGAGCTCAGGCCGCTCGCGCTCGACCACCGACGCGAGCGCGCGTGCGATCGCGAAGGGGTCGGCCGCCGGCGACTCGATGCGGACGCCGCGGTCGGCGCCCATGGCAAGGCAGCGACGGAGAACCGCCTCCGTCTTGCCGCCGCCGACGGTCACGGCGACGACCTCCCCCGAACCGAGCGCCTCACGGATGCGGAGCGCCGCCTCGGTCGAGTAGGCATCCCACTCGTTGAGCGCATGCTCGAGGAAGTCGGGGTCCACGTCGCGACCGTCGGCGGTGAACTCGACCTCATCGCCGAGCGCGGCGACCTGTTTGACGCAGACGACGACCTTCACGTTGGCGTTCGTCTAGACGGCTGCCGACACGACGTGACGCTCGCGTTTGAACGGCAACGGCGTCTCGGGGTCGTCCGAGTCGATCTCGCGGGCGAGACGGTGGCCGTCGAAGACCGCGTCGGCGATCAGCCGCGGGGCGACGCAGTCGCCGACCCGGTAGAGCGCCTCGACGCCCTCGGCCCGCAGCGCGTCGAGCCCGGTCTCGTCCTTCAGTTGGCGGAAGAGCGCCTCGTTCGAGCGCCGCTGCGTGACGAGCACGACCGCGTCGGCGTCGAACGAGCGCTCGTGGCCCTCCTCGTCGTAGACGTGGGTCGCGACGAGCCGCCCCTCCTCGATGCGCGAGGGCTGGTGGTAGGTGACGGTCTCGATGCCGAGCTTGTGCAGCTTGCGGTGCTGGTTCGGCGCCTCGAGCGTGAAGTGCATGTAGGGGGCGACGTGGCCGAGGTGCGTCATCAGCGTGACCTTCTTGCCCTCGAGCGCGAGCCGCTCGGCCAGCGAGATGCCCATGAAATAGCCGTCGTTGTCGACGATCACGACGCGCGAGCCCGGAACCGGCTTGCCCTCGTCCATGATCTGCTCGGGCGTCAGGCAATAGGGCAGCGCGGCGTCGGCACCGGGCACGGTGTCGTGCGTGCAGCCGTTGAGGCCGTTCGTCGCCCAGTACGAGCCGGTCGCCACGATCACGATCTCCGCGCCGTACTCGGCGATGCCCTTGGCGTCCAGCCGGGTGCCCGAGATCACCTCGACGTTCTTCAGCTTGTCGAGCTGGATCTTGCGGTAGTTGACGACCCGGGCCCACTCGCCGAGACCGGGGAGCTGCGGGATCCAGCGCATGCCTCCGCCCAGCTCGGCCTCCGCCTCGACGAGGTGGACGCGGCGCATGCCGCGCTTGCCGAGCACCATCGCGCACTCCATGCCGGCCGGGCCGGCGCCGACGATGAGGACGTCGTTGTCGGAGTTCTCCGCGTGCGTGAACTTCTCCGGGTGCCAGCCGCGCCTGTACTCCTCGCCCGCGGTGGCGTTCTGGGTGCAGATGATCGGCGGGCCGCCGATCTCCCAGCGGGAGATGCAGACGTTGCAGCCGATGCACTCGCGGATGTCGTCGAGCCTGCCCTCGTCGATCTTCATCGGCAGGAAGGGGTCGGCGATCGACGGCCGGCACGTGGCGATGATGTCGAGCTGCCCGGCGCGGATCGCGTCCGCCATCATGTCCGGGTTGGTGAAGCGGCCGACGCCGAGGACGGGCTTCTTCGAGACCGCCTTCACCGCCGCCTGCCAGGGCAGGAGCCGGCCCGCCGGGTAGAAGCGTGAGGGCGTCGCGTCCTCGCCCCACTCGGAGATGCCCGAGACGTTGATGTCCCAGACGTCGACGAGCTCGTCGACGAGCTCGACGAACGGCAGGCAGTCTCGCTCGAGCTGCGTGCCGGCCTCGCCCATGAACATGTCGGTGGACATGCGGACGGCGATCGCGGTGTCGTCGCCGACAGCCTCCTTCACCTGCTCGATCGTCTCGCGCCAGAAACGCGCGCGGTTCTCGATCGAACCGCCGTACTCGTCGGTGCGCTTGTTGTAGTACGGGGTGAGGAACTGCTGCGGCAGGTAGGAGTGCGAGCCGTACACGTAGACGATGTCGAAGCCGGCTCTGCGGGCCCGCTTCGCCGCGTCGACGTACATCTTCTGTACGGCGCGGATGTCGTCCTTGTCCATTTCCTTGCAGTAGGTGAGATGCTCGAAGTCGCTCGGGATCTGGGACGGTCCGCGCGGGACGGCGCGGGACTCCATGCAGGGTGCGTGCGGGCCGCCGTACCAGAGCTCAGCGGCCGTGAGGGCGCCTTGCTCGTGCACCATGTCGCACATCAGGCCGAGGTTCTTGACGTCGTCGTCGTCCCAGAGGCGGGCGGAGATCCGGTGCGTGTCGTCCGATTCCGGGGAGATCGAGCAGTACTCGGTGCAGACCGCGCCGTAGCCGCCCTCTGCTTTCATCGCCCGGAAATAGGCCTGGTTGAACGGCTTCTCCGACCCGTACCCGTTGCAGTGGGGGATCTGGTAGAAGCGGTTCTTCATCGTCTTCGGGCCGATCTTGATCGGCTCGAAGAGAATGTCGTGCTTCGGGTCACGTGGCATGTGGACGAACTCCTTTCCGGGCGGGCGCGCTCGACGCGCCGGTGAGAATCGTTGCGAGCGGCAGCAGCTGGACTGTGACGGGGAGGGGCCGCCTGGCGTTGGGCCCCTCCCCGTCCGCGATCAACTGACGGAGGCCGCCGGAGCCGGCGTCGAGACGTCCTCGCCGGGCATCGTCGGAGTCTTCTCCCGCCAGTGCGGCATCTCGTGATCCTGGACGATCCTGCGGAAGAAGAAGAGCAGGATCGCTGTGCCGAGGACGGCGACGCCGATGACCTTCTCCTTCGTCCCGCCGTAGCCGCCGGCCGCTTTCTCGAACCAGCCGAAGCCGACGATCGTCAGGGTTAGCGACCACAGCGCGAGCACCGCCGCGATCAACGTCCACACCCGTCCGAGCTTGATCGGTCGCGGCCAGTTCGGCCGGTCGCGACGCAGGAGCACGTACCCGGAGAGCGCGAACATGTGGGCGAGGACGTAGCCGAGGTTGCTCGCGGCGAGGATGCCGAAGATGTTGCCGACGAACAGCACGAACAGCACGTTGATCACCATGTCGAGCGTCATCGCGTTCCCGGGCTGGTGGAAGCGGTTCAGGGTTCCGAGTTGCTTGATCGTCATTCCCGCTCTCGAGATGCCGTAGAGCGCGCGTCCGCCGTCGGCGGTCGCCGTGTTCATGGTGATGACGAAGGCGGCCACGAGGCAGATGACGAAGAAGTCCGTCGCCGTCGTCGAGCCGACGATCTTGTTCATCGCGTCGACGTAGCCGTAGCCGCTGATCAGCTTCGCCGTGCCGCCGCCGACGAACGCGACCGGCAGCAGGATGTAGACGACCATCGAGAAGAGCGCCGCCGAGCGGAGCGCCCATTTCGTGTCCTTGACCGTGTCCTTGTACTCCGGCGCGAAGGTCGCGCAGACGTCCACGCCCCAGGCCGACCAGCACATGAGCCAGAGCCACACGATGGCGAGCTGCCAGCCCGGGATCCCCACGTGCTTCGACGTCGCGGCGATCGTGTTCTGGAGGTTGGAGCTGTGGAAGGTGCCGTTGATGAACGGCAGGATCGACATCACGAAGAGCGGCACCATCAGCAGCGCCCCGGCGAGGTAGCCGAACGAGACGCTGACGCGGGCGCCGAAGAAGTTGAACACCCAGACTGCGACGATCAGCCCGAGGGCGATCGCCTGCGGCAGGCCGAACTCCACCGAACCCGTCGAGAAGTAGCCCTTCCCGAACGGGCTGCCGACCGGCTCGCCGGAGAACCAGGCGCCCTGGATGATCTGGCCGGTGAAGATCCCGTTGACCGCGAGCACGACCGACCAGCCGATCCAGTAGCCGAACGTCGCGACCGGCCCGATCAGGGTCGTGTACTTCCGCCACGCCTCGTGCGCGTAGAGCGCGAGGCCGCCCGACTTCTCCGGGAACATCGTGGCGAGCTCCGAGTAGATCGTGTTGATGAACACCGCGACGATCGCGGAGATCCCCCAGAGCAGCGCGGCGCCCCAACCGCCGAGGTCGCCGACCGAGTATCCGAGCGAGCCGAGCAGGAAGCCCGGGTTCGCCAATGCGATCACGAACCCGTCGTACCATCGGAGCGACTTGAGAAGCTGTCGCTCCTCGACAACTGCTACGGCCACGTGCCCCACCTCCTCGACTTCTCCTCGCGGAAAGCGCTCCGCAGACCTGATCACCGGACGGCGACGTGGACGACATCTAAACAGTCCCGGCCGACAGATTCAATCTCCTGTTGCCCCATCGTCATCACCGTTGCCGATGCAGCAATTGTCGACGGCACGTGCGGGGGCGTACAATCGCCGTGTGAAGCCGCCCCCGATCACGGTCACGTGCGACTGCGGCGAGCGGGCGTCGCTCGTCTGGGGCGAGCGCTGGGCCTGCCCGACCTGTGGCCGGCAGTGGAACACGCGCGATATCCCCGAGGACGAGTACCGGCGGCTCGAGCGGGTCGTTCGGCGCTACCAGATCCAGGCGGTCGCGTTCATCGCGCTGATCGCGGCCGTCTTCGTGCCGCTGATGGTGATCATCGACGTACGTTTCTCCATCTCGGCCCTGATCCTCTTCTTCGCGTGGGCGCTCCTGATCCGCCCGCGCCAGCGTCGGCGGGTGCTGGAGATCGCCCGTGAGAACGCCCGCTGGGAGCTCCACCCGGAGTAGCCGGTGCGTGCGACCGGCGAGTCGCGGATCGGCGCCCCGACGGCGCCGGCGGGCTCCTATCGCAAGGCGCCGAGGGCGGCTTCCGAGCGCGTGCCCTGTCTCGTCCGGATGCGCGAGCGAGCGGGGCTCAGCTGCGCGGCCGTCGCTTCTCGGGGTCGTAGAGCGGGAGCGTGGTGACGGTGGCGCCGACGACGCCGTCGCCGAGCGCGACCTCGACGCGCGTGCCGAGGCCGGCGTGCGGGGTCTCGAGCACGGCGAGCCCGATCACGTTCCCGAGCGTCGGGCTGAGGCACGGGCTCGTGAGCGTTCCGGCGGGCCGGCCGTCGCGGCTCACGGCGGCGCCGTACTCCGGGACGCCCTCTCCGTCGAGTGAGAGCGTGACGAACCGGCGCGGCGGCGCCTTCGCCTCCTGGGCGAGCGCCGCCTTTCCGTGGAAGTCGCCCGTGTCGAGCCGGACCACCTTGTCGAGGCCGACGTCGAACGGGCTCGTGACGTGCTGGAAGTAGTCGTAGCCGATGAACACGAGCCCCGACTCGATGCGGATCGTCTCGACCGCCCCGAGCCCGTAGGGCCGGGCGCCCGCTCCGGTGAGCGCCGCCCAGAGGCCTTCGGCGTGCTCGGGCCGGCAGAAGAGCTCGAAGCCGAGCTCGCCGGAGTAGCCGGTGCGCGAGACCCAGCAAGGGACGCCGCCGACGCCGGCCGGCTCGGGCCAGCAGCGGAAGTAGCGGAGCGCGCCGAGGTCGCGGTCGCAGAGCGAGGCGAGCAGCTCGCGCGAGCGCGGGCCCTGGAGCTGGACGTGCGGGAGGCTCGCGGTGACCGGCTCGATCGTCGCGTCGAGGTCGCCGACGACCTCCCGGAAGTGATCGAGGTCGGAGTCGAGCGCGGTGACGACCAACGCGAAGTCGTCTGCCAGCCTGAAGACCGTGCCGTCGCCGATCATCTTCCCGTGCTCGTCGCAGAACGGCGCGTAGCGAACCTGTCCGGTCTCGAGCCCCAGCATGTCGTTCGTGAAGATGCGGTCGGCCGCCGCGAGCGCCTCGGAGCCGCGGAAGTGCCACTTGCGCAGCGGCGAGGCGTCCCAGACGCCGACGTCCGAGCGAACTGCCCGGTGCTCGGCGACCGGGTCGCCGAAGTCGTTGGGCCAGGTCCAGCTCTCCCACTCCGTGAAGTTGCAGCCGAGATCACGCTGGACCCTGTCGAACGCCGTCTTCACGCTCTCGGTCACGGTGCCTCCAGTCTCAGGTGACGGTCGGGTGCCAGCCGAGCGCCTGCGAGATCGCGGCTGCATGGTCGCAGAGGGGAATGAGCGCCGCCCGCATGCCCGTGCGGTCGAACCGCGACGACGGGCCCTGCACGCCCAGGATCGCGGCGAGCTCGCCGCGACCGCCCCAGACCGGGGCGGCGATGGCGTTCAGGTCGTCCTCGCGCTCTCCGATCGCCTGCGCCCACCCCTGTGACCGCACGCGCTCGATCTCCTCGGAGATCGACTGCCGATCCGTCAGCGTGCGCGGCGTATACGCGGCGAGCGGGCCCTCCGGGAGCTCGACTCCGCCGAAGGCGATCAGCACCTTGCCGACGGCGGTTGCGTGAGCGACGCTCGGACGGCCGAGGCTCGCGACGCTCCGCACGGACGACGGGCTCTGCACGAAATCGACGGTGACTGCGTCCCGCTCGCCCGGCGCCGACAGCGTCGCGGTCTCGCCGGTCTCCTCGGCGAGCGAGCGCAGACGCGGCCGGACGATCTCGCGCAGGTCGAGCCGCGCGAGGACGGCGTTGCCGAGCTGGAGAAGTCGCAACCCGAGCCGGTAGCGGCCGGTCTCCGTCGCGTGGTCGACGAGGCCGGTGCCGGCGAGCGTTGCAAGCAGCCGGGAGACGGTGCTCGCGTTGATGCCCGTGCGCCGGGCGATCTCGTTCGTGCCGAGCTCGGCGCCTTCGGCGAGCGCGTCGATCACTGCGACCGCACGCTCGACTGCGGCGACCCGTCGAACCGCCGGCCGGCCGGTTCTAGGCATCGGCCTGCGGGCCCGGCTCGGCATGGGTCCGCTGCGCACCGCCGTGTAAGCAACTCCCCCGCATCAGCGCCGACAGCGACCGTACCACCGCGCCGCCCGCGAACCAAGCTCCGTGTCGCCGTCTCGGCACCACCGTTTCGGTCACTGCAACGCAGCGCCGACGCGGTCGCGCTCCTCGCGCTCGGCGCCCGCGGCCTCGACGAACCGACGGAAGACCTCGAGGAAGCGCTCGTCGACCCGCCACTCCTCCTGGAGCTCCCACTGGACCGCGAGGACCCACAGGTCGCCTTCCAGCTCGAGGGCCTCGACGACGCCGTCGGGTGCGTGTCCCACCACGTGCAACCCCGGAGCGACACGATCGACGGCCTGGTGGTGGAAGCTCCCGACCTCGATCTCGGTCACTCCGAGCGCTGCGGAGAGACGGCTGCCCGCCGCGACGGCGATCGAGTGGCGCGGGTGCGGCGGCACGTCCGGCTCGTCTGCGAGCGACGCGCGCTCGACCTCCTTCCAGGCCCGCCAGCCGCGGTCGGACGGGTGGTCGGCCCACGCCTCGACGAGGGAGAGATCCTGCACGAGCGTGCCGCCGAGCGCGACGTTCAGGATCTGAACGCCCCGGCAGGCGCCGAGAACCGGGAGGCCGCGCGCGAGCGTGCGCTCCACGAGCTCCAGCTCGAAGGCGTCGCGGTGCGGGTCCGTCGTCGAGAGGAGCGCGTGCGGCTCGTCCTCTCCGTAGCGCGCAGGCTCGATGTCCCGGCCGCCGCCGAGCAGGATCCCGTCGCAGGCGTCGAGGGCCTGCTCGAGGTAGCGGCCGCCGAGGCGCGGCAGGGTCAGGGGCACGCCGCCGGCGAGCGCGACCGGCCGCTGAAACCCGACTCCGCCGTAGTCCCCGAAGTCGTGGTGGCTGAGCGAGAGGCCGATGACCGGCGCGTGCCTCATTCGCCCACCCTCCCGAGACGCAGACCGACGAGGAAGTCGCCCGTGCCGCGAACGTGGCTCTCCATGAGCGCCCTGGCCGCGTCCGCCTCGCGCCGCGAGAGGGCCTCCAGAATCGCCCGGTGCTGCGCGTTGGAGACGCGGAGGGCCTCGGGCGGGTGCGGGATGAGGCTCAGCAGCTCGCCGAGCTCGATCTGGATGGACGCCTCCGCCGCAGCGAGGCGGGGCGAGCGGGCAGCCGAGGCGACGGCGAGATGGAAGCGACTGTCGGTGCGGCGGAAGGCCGGATAGGACCGGGGTGTCGCCATGGTCTCGACGAAGCTCCGCAACGCTTCGAGCTCGGGCTGAGCCGCCCGCTCCGCGGCAAGCGCCGCGGCGGCGCCGGCGACGGTGACGCGGTAGTCGGTGAGGTCGCGCAGGTCGGCGGCAGTGAGGCTCCGGAGCCGCGCACGCGCCCGGCTCGCCGGCGCCGGTGGAACGGAACGGCGAACGAACGTGCCGCCGCCGCGGCCCCGGCGCGTCGCGACGTAGCCGGCCTCTCGGAGAATCGCGAGCGCCTGGCGGAGGGTCATCGGAGCGATGTCGAAGCGCTCGGCAAGCACGGCCTCCGGCGGAAGCCGCTCGCCGACCTCGAGCAGCCCGAGGCCGATCGCCTCGCCGATCCGGCGCACCGCCTGCTCGACGAGGCCCCCGCCGCCGATCGGCGAGAAGGCGACGGCGCGCGCCACGGCGAGCGTCTCCGCGTTCGTCTCGCGCTCGGTCTGCGGCGTCTTCTTCGGACGGGTTGCGATCGGGCTGGACATCTTCCGGGGAGCAGCGTAACGTCTGCCGGGAAACAGCTAAGGATAGGGTTTATGTCTCACGGGACGCCGGTTCCGGCGTCTCGAGAAGGGGCGAGATGGCGGAGCGCGTGGGCACCGGGACGGCCGGCGACGGTGAGCTCGTCAGGGAATTCGTCGCACGCTGGCGTGACGCCGCCTACAACTGCTTCAGCTCCGGCCACAAGTTCTGCCGCGAGGTGTGCCCTGTGATGCAGGTCACCCACGACGAGACGTACTCCCCGACCGCCTTCCACGCCAACGTCGTCGCGATGGAGAAGGGGCACCTCTCGATCGCGGACGTCGCGCGGGACTATGTCCACTGCACCCAGTGCGGCGCGTGCGAGCTGCGCTGCCCCAACACGCTCTTCACCGGCGACTTCTACCGGTTCCGGACGTGCACGGTCGACGTCGTCAAGGCGATGCGCGCGCTCGCCGTCGAGTCGGGCATCGAGCAGCCGGAGTGGAAGAGCTGGAACGCGCTGACCGACCGGTGGGGGAACGAGCCCGTCCTCGGGAAGAACATCGAGGTGTCGCAACGGCACGTGCGGGACTGGGCGGCCGGGCTCGACCTGCCGGTCGGAGGCGAGACGATCCTCTTCTGCGACTGCGAGGCGGCCTTCTATCGGATGTCCCTGCCGCGCTCGGTCGCGCTCGTGCTGAAGAAGGCGGGCTTCGAGTTCGGCCTCATGCGCGAGCAGTGGTGCTGCGGCGGGCCGGCGGCCGAGATGGGATACGTCGAGCAGGCACGCCGCTTCGCGGAGCACAACGTCGCCGACTGGCGGGCGGCGGGGGCGAAGCGCATCCTCGTCCTCGATCCGCACGACTACATCACCTTCACCGAGGACTACCCGAGGTACTTCGGGGACGACTTCGACTTCGAGATCGTCCTCGTCGTCGAGCTCGTCGCCGAGCTGATCCGCGAGGGGCGGCTCGAGCTGACGGTCCCGGTCGAGCGCGTCGCCACCTATCACGACGCCTGCCGGCTGAACAAGCGCAAGGGGATCCACGAAGCGCCCCGGGAGATCCTGCGGGCGATCCCCGGCCTCACGTTCAAGGACGTCGACCACGTGACGCAGTGGTCGTACTGCTCCGGCGCGGGCGGCGGTCTCTCGATCGAGCGCCCCGACCTCACGGCCGAGATCAGCAGGCGCCGCGTCGAGCAGGCGGCGGAGCTCGAGGTCGACACGCTCGTCTCGGCGTGTGTCTGGTCGGAGCGGCCGCTGACCGAGCAGGGCAAGGGGAGCATCGAGGTGTTCGATCTCATGGAGCTCGTGGCCGAGGCCGCCGGATTCGAGGTGTGACGTGAGCGCGATCGCTGTCTCGGACGAGATCCTCGACGAGCTTCGCGGGATCCTCGGCGAGGAGCGCGTGCTCGCCGGGAGGTCAGCCCGCTTCAACCGCGCGCGCGTGCCGGCGCCGTTCCCCGTCCACCGCTGGCAGGACCACGTTCCCGACGTCGTCTGTCTGCCGAGGCGCACCGAGGAGGTCGCGGCGATCGTCAAGCTCGCCAACCGCTTCCGCGTCCCGGTCGTGCCGCGGGCGGGCGCCACCGGCCTCTCGGACGGGGCCGTCCCGCTCCGGCACGGGATCCTCGTCGACGTCAAGCTGATGAACGAGATCCGCGAGATCGACCTCGAGGATCGCACGGTCACCGTCCAGCCGGGCGTCAACATGCTCAAGCTGAACGAGGAGCTGCGCAAGCACGGGGTCATGTACCCGGACGATCCGGCCTCGTACCCGTGCTCGCTCGTCGGCGGCCGGATCGGCACCAGCGGCTGGTCGCTGATCGGCGGCCGCTACGGCCACACCCGCGATCTCGTGATCAGCTTCGAGCTCGTCCTCCCCAGCGGCGAGATCATCGAGGTCGGCGACGGCGGCGGCCGCAAGATTCGCAAGTCGTCCACCGGCTACCAGCTGAAGCACCTCTTCATGGGTCACCAGGGAACGCTCGGCATCGTCACCGAGGCGACCCTCGAGCTCGTGCCGCGACCGGAGGCGGAGTTCTCGGCGTTCTTCGCCTACCCGGACTACGAGACCGCCTGGCGCTCGACCGGCGCGCTGGCGCGCTCAGGCCTGGCCACGCTCGCGGGCGTCGTCCTCTTCGACGAGTGGAAGCTCGCCTATCTCCGGCGGGACGACGAGGCCTACATCCCGCAGCCCGCCGGCGTGAGGGCGGTCGTGGCAACGGCGATGTACGGGACGACGGACGAGGTGCGGCCGGCGGCGAAGCGCCTCCTGCGGATCGGCCGCGAGACGGGCGGCGACTACCTCGGCGACGAGATCTCCCAGGGCGACTGGGCCTCCCGCCACGACCGCTACGCGACGCCGCTGCACGGACGGCTACCGGGCGGTCAGGTCGCGCCGATGAGCTGGCACTGCGAAGACGCAGCGATCAACTGGTCGCAGCTGCCGGCGGTGCGCGAGCAGTGGCACGCGATCGTCGCCGACCTCATCGCGCGGCATCCGATCTTCGACGACTGGGGCATGTTCGCCTACACGAGCGGAGCCCACAAGCCGTGGGGCGACTACCTCACGGAGATCGACGTGGGCATCTGGGAGCAGGAGATCGACGAGGAGAGCTGGCAGGCCTGGGTCGAGACCAAGCGGGCGATCGCCGAGGTCGCCATCCGCCACGGCGGCTCGATCAGCGCGTGTCACGGGGCCTGCCGCGAGGGCGAGGTCGACCTCGTCCCGCTCGAGCTTCGCGGCCAGTTCGACGTGATGAAGAAGATCAAGCGGACGCTCGATCCGAACAACGTGATGAACCCGGGCAAGTACCTGCTCGACGAGGCCTACGAGGAGGAGGAGGCGTGATCGGCTTCCGGCTTGCGGCGCAACGATCGCCCGAGCCCCGGCGGGTCGCCGACGCCGTCGTGATGCGCTTCGACCACGTCTACGAGGTCGATCCCGCGCTCATGACCGAGCACGTCCGCCAGCAGGAGATGCCGGCGTGGGACACGCAGCGGATCGTCGCCGGCCGGTGGGACTACCTCGCCTGGATGCACGACCACTGGGCCGACTCGGTCGTCTCGGGCGCGGAGCTCGAAGCCGAGACCGACCTCTAGGTCCAGGGGTAGGGGCTCGCGGAGGCCGGATGCAGGGCCGCCGCCGCGAACCTCGCGAAGCGAAACCGCTCGAGCTCGGGCGCATCGCCGCGGAGGATGTCGGCCGCGGCCAGCTTGCCGAGCGCGAGCATCTTGAAGCCGTGGGTGGAGTCGAGGATCGCGTAGACGTTCGGGCGCACGAAGTCGACGATCGGGTAGTTGTCAGGCGTGAAGACGACCTGGGCGCCGTACGAGTCGCAGCTCCAGTCGGCCGAGCGCCCCTGGAAGCGTCCGAGCGCCACGGCGAGGGCGGACGTGTACCACTCGTCGAACCCGGGGCCCGACGCGCCGTGCACGGGATGCGACGGCCCGTACGGATCGAGCTCGCACTCCAGGTCGAGCGGTTGCGGCAGCCCGCCGCCCTGCACGCCGGGGTGCAGGCCCGGCCGGAAGTAGATCCCCCACGGGCCGGGGTCGAGGACGCGCTCGTCGAGGTCGGAGCAGAGAGGCTCGTGGAGGTCGAGGTGGACGACGGGGCAGTCGTCGGGCAGCCGGTCGCCCGAGCGGAGGACGTAGTCCCCCTCGCGCACCTTGTAGTAGACGAACATCGGCCGCCGCTCGCCGCCGACGTCGAGCTCCTCGGGAAGCTCGAGCATCCGCCAGAGATCGCGGGCCCACGGGCCCGGAGCGACGACGACGAGGTCGCACGCGATCGAGCCGAGCGACGTCTCGACGCGCCGGACGAGCCCGCCCTCGAGCTCGAAGCCCTGCACCTCGGCGCCCTCGACGATGCGAACGCCGAGCGATCTCGCCATGCCGGCAAGATTGGCCACGGTCGCGGTCGGCTCGGCCCAGCCGCTCCGTTGCTCGTGGAGGACCGCGGTGACGCTCGCCGCCCGCCAGTCGGGGAAGAGCGCCCGCAGGTGTTCGCGGCAGTGGGCGGCGCCGCGGACGAGCGTCGACGCGTAGCCGAGCTGCGCGTGCTGCGAGGCGATCAGCTCGAGATCTTCCGCCTGCTGCTCGGGCACGGCGGCGAGGTAGCCGATCTGATGAAACCCGAAGCCGCGCGGGTCGAGCTCGAAGATCTCCACCGACTGCCGAACGATCTCGTTCATCGCCTCGGAGAGGTAGAAGTTCCGGACGATGCCGCCGCAGATCCCCGACGCGCCGGCGCCGGGCCGGCGCTTGTCGAGCAGGACGACCTCGGCACCCGAGCGTCCCGCCGACTCGAGCTCCTCGGCAAGGTGGCACGCGGTCGAGAGCCCGTGGACACCACCGCCGACGACGACATACGACGTCGCCTCGGGCAGCGTGGACAAGGCCGACGGCCCGGCCATCAGTGCGACACGGCTGCAGCGGCGAGCTCGGAGACCATCGTGTCGGTCGCGAAGCGCTCGAGCTCGAACGGCGCGATCAGCGCCGGCGTCTTCTTCGTCGCCACGAGCTCGGCGAGCGTCTTGCCGACGATCGGCGCCGCCTTGAAGCCGTACGTCCCCCAGCCGGCCGAGACGATGAAGCCCTCGACGTCGGTCACGCCGAGGATCGGGCTGTAGTCGGGCGAGAGGTCGCAGAGCCCGGTCCACGTCCGCATCAGCTTCGCCTGCTGGAGCTGCGGGAACAGCTCGATCAGGTGCTTCGCCGTGTACTCGAGGAAGGGCAGCGTGCCCGTCCCCCGGTAGGTCGTGTACGGCTCGATCTCGGCGCCGCTGACGAACTCGCCGCGATCGGACTGCGAGATGTACACGTGCAGCTGCGACGAGACGATGATCACGTCGAGGAACGGCTTGACCGGCTCGGTCACGAACGCCTGGAGGATGCTCGTCGTGATCGGCAACTGCACCCCGGCGAGATCGCAGACGAGCGTCGACCAGCCGGCGGTCGCGCTGACGACGGTGTCGGTCTCGATGTCGCCGCGGTTGGTGCGGACGCCCCGCACCTTGCCGCCCTGAACGTCGATCCCGGTCACCTCGGTGTAGGGGTGGATCTCGATGCCGCCGCGGTCGGCGCCGCGCGCGAAGCCCCAGACGACCGCGTCGTGGCGGATGATCCCGCCCGGCGGGTGGTACAGCGCCGCGGTGATCGGCCAGGTCACGTCGTCCGACAGGTTCAGCTCGGGGCAGAGCTTCGCGATCTCGTCCCGGTAGATCACGCGGCTGTCGATCCCGAGCAACTGGTTGACCTCGGCGCGCTCGGTGGCGGTGATGATGCCGCGCTCCGAGTGCGCGAGCGTGAGGTGGCCGAGCTGGGAGAAGAGCAGGTTGAAGTCGAAGTCCTGCGCGAGCCCCTCGTACAGCTTGACGCTCTCCTTGTAGAAGGCGGCGCCCTCGGGCGTGCGGTAGTTCGAGCGGATGATCGTCGTGTTGCGGCCGGCCGCGCCGGAGCCGATGTAGCTCTTCTCCAGCACCGCGACGTTCTTCATGCCGTGGTCGCGGACGAGGTAGTAGGCCGTTGCCAGCCCGTGCGCGCCGCCGCCGATGATCACCGCGTCGTACCGCTTCTTCAGCTCGCTGCGGCGCCGCCACATGCGAGAGACGCGGAAGACGTCCCTGATCACGACGCCAGTCCCTTCAGCGCGTCGGTGACGACCTCGACGAGGTAGTCGCCGTACTCCTGCGGGAAGACGAGGCGGAACCGCTCGCCGTCCCGGAGCACGAGCGTGCGCACGTGGGCGACGCGCCCCGTGGCCGGCAGTCGGGAGAGATCGAGGTCGGTCAGCCGGAGCAGCAGCCGCTCCCCCTCCACCTCCAGCACAGCGAGCGCGCCCGTCTGGTCGACGACGTGGAAGCGTCCGGAAAGCTGCTCCCGCAGCTCGGCCGTCCGCTCGTACGGGCAGAGCACGAGCGCGCGACCCGGCGCGACCGGGACGACCTCCGCCCCCGGCAGCGAGAGCCCGGCGACCTCGCCGCTCACGTCGAGCTTGCCGAGCGCGAGCGAGAGGTCTTCGACACCCGCGGGAGCGTGCGCCAGCTCGTGCTCGAGCGGCGAGCGCAGCACGGGCGCGAAGCCGTTCTCGGCGACCGCCCGATCCGGTGAGATGAAGTCGAGCACGCTCACGACCGCAGCTTCGCCCCCTCGGGGTCGTAGGCGGGCGAGAGGCGGACGAACGCCTTCTCCAGGCGCCCGTCGACGCGGATCTCCACCACGGCGTCCTCTGTGGCGAGCTCCGGCGGCACCCAGCAGAGCCCGATCGCCTTGCCTGCCGCCTCGCTGAAGCGCGAGCTCGTGACGCGGCCGAACGGGCGACCGTCGCGGACGAGCTGCGCGCCCTCCAGCGGCACGACGCCGCTCGCCGTCTCGAAGCCGACGAGCTTCTCCCGCTCGCCACGGTCGACGGCGAGCTCGTAGGCCCACTTGCCGACGAAGTCGTCCTTGTCGAGCTTCGCCATCCAGGAGAACCCGGCCGAGAGGAGCGTCGACTCCGAGTCGGTGTCCTGGCCGACGAGGATGTGCTGCTTCTCGAGGCGCAGGATGCGTTGCGGCTCGAGCCCGAACGGCTGGACGCCGAGGTCGGCGCCGCGCTCGAGCAGCGTGTCCCAGAGATACGCGCCGTACGGAGACGGGAAGTGGATCTCGTACCCGAGCTCGCCGACGAAGCCGATCCGCAGGATCATGCAGGGCACCCCGGCGACACGCCCGTGGACGGCGTCGAGGTACTTCATCCCCTCGTTCGAGAGGTCGAGGTCGGTGAGCCGGCTCATCAGCTCGCGCGCCCGCGGCCCCGCGACGTTCACCGCTGCGGCGGCGCCCGTGAGATCGGCGATCTCGACGTCCAGCCGCCAGATCGCGTTCCACCAGCCGAACCACTCGAAGACGCCGTGCGCGCCGGTCGTCGTGGTCGTGACGTAGTACTCGTCCTCCGAGAGGCGCGCGACGGTGCCGTCGTCCATGATCCGGCCGCCGTCGGTGGTGAGCACGCCGTAGCGGATGCGGCCCGGCTCGAGGTCGGAGAACCTGTTCGGGTAGAGGCGCTCGAGGAAGGCGGCTGCGTCCGGCCCGGCGACGAGCAGCTTGCCGAGCGTCGAGACGTCGATCACGCCGACGGCCTCGTGGACGGCGCGCACCTCGGCCGCGGGATCGCCGTAGGAATGCGCACGCTTCCAGGTCCCCGTCCACAGCGTCGTCGCCCCGGCTGCGAGGTGGCGGTGGTGCATCGGGCTGTGCCGCTCGGGCTCGTGCGGGCGGCCGGCCAGCACGCCGAGCGGAACCGGCCGCCACGGCGGGCGGGCGGTCGTCGTGCCGATCGTGCCCTCGTCGGTGCCGTTCTCCTTCGCGAACAGCCGGATCGAGGCGAGCTGGCAGAGCTTCCCCTGGCACGGGCCCATCGTCACCGTCGAATAGCGCTTGGCGAGCTCGATCGAGTCGAACCCCTCGGCGATCGCGCGCTTCACGTCCTTGTCGGTCACGTCCTCGCAGAAGCAGACGAAGCACTTGTCGGAGGCGCCCTCGCCCTTGAACGTCGGGGCGGGGACGGCGGTCGAGCCGACCTCGCCCGTGACCGAGCCGACCGCCTCGACGTTCGCCGGCAGATCGCGCGGAACGAAGATGCCGCGCGAGGCGTCGTACTCGACCCGGGCGCCCGCCTCGGCGAGCAGCGCGTAGGCGGGCTGGCGGCCGCCGGAGACGACGAGCAGGTCGCAGTCGATCGAGCGGCCGTCGATCGCGACCGAGCGGATGCGGCCGCGTCGGCCCTTCGCCTCGATCGAGCGCGGCATCGACTCGCGCAGATCGACGATCTCCGCGACCGTCGTCCCTGCCGCGTGGAGGTCGTCGACCGCTGCGAGACCGTGCTCGTCGGCGGCGATCACGACGGCCCGCTCGCCGGGCTTCACCGAGAAGTCGCGGACGAGGCGCCGCACCGCGCCCGGCAGCATCACGCCGACGAGGTCGTTGCCCGGGAAGAGGAGCGGCTGCTCGAGCGCACCCGTGGCGACGACGGTGCGCCCGGCGCGGATCCGGTAGAAGAGATTGCCGGCGACGACGGGGACGAGCCCGCCCTCGTACATCCCGATCGCGACCGCAGGCTGGAGCACCTCGACGCCGCTGCCGGCGAGCTCGTCGGCCAGCCGTCCGAGCTGCTCGTCGACGAGGATCACGCTGCGCCCCTCGGCCGCTGCGGCCCGCGCGGCCGCGACGCCGGACTCGCCGCCGCCGATCACGACGACGTCGGCGCGGCGGTGCTCGGTGTCGAAGCGCTCCGTGTGCGTCCCGTGCTTGTCGATGCGGCCGAGGCCGGCGATGTTGCGCAGGAACTTCTCGTAGTACGGCCAGGCCCAGCGCGGCCGGATCATCGTCCGGTAGTAGAAGCCGACGGGCAGGAACGGCCCGGCGAACTTGTCGACGGCGCTCAGCAGGTCGCGGTCGAGCGACCCGCGAACGTTCTGCGCCGCGACGACCGCGCCTTCGCGCACGGGCTCGACGCAGGTGCGCACGTTCGGGACGCCGTCCACGGTCATCATGCAGTTCGGGCAGTGGCCCGAGCAGCAGAGGAGGCCGCGCGGCCGGTGGTACTTGAAGCTCCGCGTGAAGATGCGCCGCCCGGCGGCGAAGAGCGCCGAGCCGACGGTGTCGCCCGCAAACGCCTCGACGCGCTTTCCCTCGAAGATGAAGGAGACGGGCCGGCTGCGATCGAGCCGCTCGCCCTGCCGCTGCTCGAGCCTCATGCCGGCGTTCCGCCCGGGACCTCGACCTCGAGTACCTCGTTCGTGCGCGTGTCGCGCTCGACGAGGAGCCACAGCTCGCAGCCGGCGCGGTGCGTCCACCACTCGCGCTGGACGCCCGCGACGTTCCGCCGGTCGTAGATGTAGGCGCACAGCTCGCGCATCGTCGGCTTCGACTTGGGCCGCGTGAGCACCTCACCGGTGCAGCGGAACTCGTCGACGGGGCGCGGCCCGCAGTGCGGGCAGGTGATCAAGAAGGACACGGGATCATCTCCACAGAGGCAAGGGTATTGCCTGATGGTCGCAGGACGCAAGCCCTCTCGGGCCGCTTCCGCCTCAGCGGGCAGTATTGGAGCGTGAGCAGCCGCACGCGCAGCTGGGCTGCCCTCTGGACCGTCTACATCATCTGGGGCTCGACCTACCTCGGCATCGAGCTCGCCGGCGAGACCATTCCCCCGCTGTTCGCCGTCGCCATGCGGTTCCTCGCAGCGGCCGCGCTGATGCTCGGCTTCACGGTGTGGCGGCGTGGCGTGCACGTGCTACGGGTCGCTCCGCGCGAGCTCGCGTCGTGCGCCGTCGTCGGCACGCTGCTCCCCTGCGCGAACGGCCTGCTCTTCGTCGCCGAGCGGCACGTGCCGACCGGGGTCGCCTCCCTGATCATGGGCTCGGTCCCGCTCTGGGTCGTCCTCCTTCGAACGGCGACGCGCGACCGCCCGGCGTTTGCCTCGCTCGCCGGGGTGCTCGTCGGCTTCGGCGGTCTCGCGCTGGTCGTGCGCCCGACCGGTGGGGCTCCGCTCTGGTCGGTCCTGCTCGTCCTCCTCTCCGCGGCGATGTGGGCGACAGGGTCGTTCCTGTCCTCGCGGCTCCCGATGCCCCGGGACTCCTTCGCGGCGACGTCCTACGAGATGCTCGTCGGCGGCCTGATCCTGCTCCCCATCGCGCTCGCGACGAGCCATCCGCACTTCAGCGACTTCTCAGGGCGTTCGATCGGCGGCTGGCTCTATCTCGTCAGCTTCGGGTCGGTGATCGGGTACACCGCCTACGTGTGGCTGCTGGAGAACGTGCCGGTCGGCAAGGTCGTCACCTACACCTACGTGAACCCCGTCGTCGCGGTCGCGCTCGGCGCGATCATCCTGCACGAGGCGATCACGCCGACGATCGTCGCGGGCGCCGCGCTCGTGCTCGTCTGCGTGGCGCTCGTGGTGCGCCGCGAGTCGATTCCGCCCGAGTCGGAGGCGATCGGCGCAGGCGCGGCGGACACCTGATGTCCTACGCGGCGGCCGGGGCTCCGCCGAGGTACAGCTCTGCGACGCGCGGGTCGTCGAGCAGGGTCTTGCCGGGCCCGGCGAGGGCCACGCACCCGTTGTCGAGCACGGCGCCGAAATCGGAGATCGCGAGCCCTGCGCGCGCGTTCTGCTCGACGAGGAGCAGCGTGCGTCCCTCCGCGTTCAGCTCGCCCACCATCTCGAACATCAGATGGCGCGCCTTCGGGTCGAGGCCCATCGTCGGCTCGTCCATCAGGATCAGCCGCGGCTCGAGCATGAGCGCCCGCGCGATCTCGACGAGCTTCTGCTGGCCGCCCGAGAGCGCACCGGCCCGCTCGTCGCGACGGTCGCGCACGAGCGAGAACCGCGCTGCGATCGCCTCCGCCCGGCGACGCACGAGCGGCCGGTCGCGCAGGACGTGGCCGCCCATCAGGAGGTTGTCCCAGACGGTCATCAACGGGAAGAGGCTTCGCTCCTGTGCGACGTGCACGATCCCGCGTGCGAGCACCTCGGCCGGAGAGCAGTGCGAGATCTCCTCGCCGGCGAGGACGATCGTCCCCGCGCGCGGCCGGAGCAGGCCGCTCAGCGCCTTCAGCACCGTCGACTTGCCGGCGCCGTTCGGGCCGACGAGGCACGTGATCGTCCCTTCTTCGAGCTCGAGGTCGATCCCGCGCAGGATGTCGCCGCGGCCGTAGCCGGCGACGACGCCCTCGAGCCGGAGCAGCGCCGTCATCCGCCGAGATACGCGTCCAGCACGCGCGGGTCGTTGCGGACGTCGTCGGGCGCGCCCTCGGCGAGCTTCGTCCCGTGGTCGAGCACGACGACGGGGTCGCTCAGGCGCATGACGAGGTTCATGTTGTGCTCGACGAGGAGGGGGAATTCCACACCAAGACCGGTTGCGAAGTGATCACGCGCTTCCCCGCCGAGGAGCTGCTCGTCACCGCCGGCGGGGTGTACACCGTCGCCGGCGGCCTGCCGGGCGTACGCGAGACGACGTCGAACCTGAACAACCCGAGGCTCGTCGACGCCGTCGTCGGCTCGGCTGCGACGGAGGGGGCGCATGCCGTCTGACGTGATCATGCCGGCGCTCGGCATGGCGCAGGAGACCGGCAAGGTCCTGCGCTGGTTCAAGCAGGCCGGCGAAGCCGTCGCCAAGGGTGAGGCGCTGCTCGAGATCGAGACCGACAAGGTCACGGTCGAGATCGAGTCGCCGGCCGGCGGCACGCTCGCCGCGGTCTCCGTTCCGGAAGGCGCGGAGGTGCCGGTCGGCACCGTCATCGCGGTCGTGCTCGCCGAGGGAGAGGTCGCGGCGCCCGTCGCAGATCGCGAACCGGAGGTCGTGCGGGAGGTCGCGGCGCCGGCCGCCGCTCCCGCGCCGGCGGCCGCAGCCCCTGTGTCGCCCCCGCGTCGCCGGCTTGCGTCTCCGAAGGCGCGGCGGCTCGCGGAGGCGAGGGGAGTCGATCTCGCCGCGCTCGCAGGCAGCGGCCCGAACGGCGCGGTGACGGCGAAGGACGTCGAGGCGGCCGGAGCGCCTGCGCGTCCGCAGGCGGCGACTGGCGGCGACTCGTTCGAGGTCGGCTCCCTCTGGCGCGTGATGGCCGATCGAACCACGCGCGCCTGGCAGGAGGTGCCGCATTTCTTCCTCTCGCGCGACGTCGACGCGTCGAGGCTCGAGAGCTGGCGCGAAGCCGTGCGCCGGCGCCCGGGCGCCGAGCGCGTCAGTCACACCGATCTGCTCGTGAAGCTCTGCGCAGAGGCGTTGCGGCGGCACCCGCGGGTGAACGCGTCGTGGCGCGACGGGGCGATCGTGCCCGGTCCGGGCGTCAACGTCGGCATCGCCGTCGCGACCGACGGCGGGCTCGTCGTCCCGGTCGTGCATCACGCCGACACGCTCGAGCTCGCCGCGCTCTCGGCCCGCCGGGTGGAGATCGCGGAAGCGGCGCGTGCAGGCCGCCTGCGCCCCGAGGACGTCCAGGGTGGCACCTTCACCGTCTCCAACCTCGGCATGTACGGGGTCGACGCGTTCCAGGCGATCGTCAACGCCCCTCAGGCCGCGATTCTCGCCGTCGGGCGGATCGTCGACCGGCCGGTGGCGCTCGGCGGGGAGGTGGTGATTCGTCCCGTGCTCACGCTGTCGATCTCGTTCGATCATCGCGTCGTCGACGGTGCGCGCGGAGCGGAGTTCCTCGACACGCTCGCCGGGCTGATCGAGGAGCCCGCCGGGCTCGTGCGCTGAGCCGGCCGTCGCCGGGACGAAGCGGAGCTCGCCCTAGACGATCCAGGTGGCGCGAAGCACGCGGAGCCAGTTGCCGTGCGCGAGCTTCGCAAGCTCGTCGTCGCTCCAGCCGAGCGCGTCGAGCAGCGTCTGCGTCTTCGACGCGTCGTCGAGCGCCGCCGGCGGGAAGCTGCCGTCGAAGTCGGAGCCGAGTGCGACGTGGTCGAGGCCGATCCGCTCGGCGACGTAGTCGATGTGGCCGCCGATCACGTCGAGCGGTGTGTCGAAGACGAGGTCGCCGTCGGAGCGCGTCATCGCCGTGTCGAAGACGACGCCGACGAGACCGCCGGAGTCGCCGATCGCGTCGAGCTCGGCATCCGTGAGGCTGCGCGGCATCGGGGCGAGCGCGTGCGCGGCCGAGTGCGAGACGACGAGGGGCGCGTCCGAGAGCGCCGCGACGTCGAAGAAGCCGCGCTCGTTCAGATGCGCGAGATCGAGCATCACGCCGCGCTCGTTGCAGGCGCGCACCAGATCGCGCCCCGCGTCCGTCAGCCCGGGCCCGACGTCCGGCGTGCCGGGGTAATGGAACGGGACGCCGCAGCCGAAGGCGTTCGGACGGCTCCACACGATCCCGATCGAGCGCAGCCCGCGCTCGATCCAGCCGTCGAGGTTGCCGAGGCCGGGCTCGATCGGCTCCGCTCCCTCGAGCTGGAGGATCGCGCCGGGCTCGTCTCCTGCGAGGCATCGCTCGAGGTCCGCGATCGTCCGGACGATCGACAGGTCGCGCTCGGCGATCGCCGCGAGCTCGTGCGCGACCGACGACGCGCGCTCGAAGGTCAGCGGTCCGGCGAACGGCGCCTCCCAGCCGTCGTCGGTCGCGACGACGTCCTCGCGCGGGTCGCCGCCGTAGTCGTCCTCCGGGACGCAGATCGCGAAGAATCCGGCGGCGATGCCGCCCTCGCGCATGCGCGGCAGGTCGAGGTGGCCGGCGTCGCTGCGCTCGCGCAGCGACTCTCCGCTCCGCCACGCGCGCAGCAGCGCGTCGTTGTGGCCGTCGACGACCGGGATCACGTGAGGTCGCCGGGCAGGAGCGGGTGCATCGCCCGGTCACCGGGCCGCCGAGGCGCGGATTCCAGTGCGTGGCCGGCCACCGCCCCGGCAGCGGGCCCGCGCCCGCCGGGGAGCGTCACGACACGATCGGACGGCGACTCTGCGGCCATTCCGCATACCATACGGAGCACAGTGGGGCCCATTGGCGCTGGCGCGCCGTTTCCGGTCGGGACTCGAAACGGAAGGAGCAGTGCCGATGACAGCGATGGACGTTCGCGGCAGCGTGGATCTCACCGCGCACGGGATCGAGCCGACAGGGCACGTGCTCCGGAACCCGTCGACCCCGCTGCTGTACGAGCACGCGATCGCACGGGGTGAGGCGCGCATCGCGGAGGGCGGCCCGATGGCCGTCGACACGGGCGTGCACACAGGCCGCTCGCCGCAGGACAAGTTCATCGTCCGCGAGCCGGGCTCCGAGGACCGCATCTGGTGGGACGGGAACAAGGCGTTCCCCGAGGCCGGCTACGACCGCCTGCGCGAGAAGGTCACAGACTTCCTCGCGGGCGAGACGTCGCTCTACGTCGTCGACGCGTTCGCCGGCGCGGACCCCGCGCATCGCATCTCGCTGCGCGTGATCACGACGCATCCCTACCACGCGCTGTTCGCCAAGACGATGTTCATCGACCCGACCGACGCCGAGCTCGAGTCGTTCTCGCCGCAGGCGCTCGTCCTCCACGCGCCGGGGCTCGACGCAGACCCGGAGGAGGACGGCACGCGCACCGGCACGTTCGTCGTCTTGCATCCCGGCCGCACCGAGATCGTGATCGGCGGCACGTTCTACGCCGGCGAGATCAAGAAGTCGATCTTCACCGTCATGAACGACCGTCTGCCGCTCGAGGGTGTGCTCCCGATGCACTGCTCCGCCAACCTCGGCGCGGACGGCCGCTCCGCGATCTTCTTCGGGCTCTCGGGAACCGGCAAGACCACGCTCTCGGCCGACCCCGAGCGCGAGTTGATCGGCGACGACGAGCACGGCTGGGGCGACGGCGGCGTCTTCAACCTCGAGGGCGGCTGCTACGCGAAGGTGATCCGCCTCTCCGCCGAGGCCGAGCCCGAGATCCACAGGACGACGCAGGCGTTCGGGACGATCCTCGAGAACGTCGCCATCGACGAGCGCCGGCAGCTCGATCTCGACGACGACTCGAAGACCGAGAACACGCGGGCCGCGTACAAGCTCGAGCAGATCGCGCACGCGCATCCGGACAAGCGCGCCGGCCATCCGAGCGCGGTGGTCATGCTCACCGCCGACGCCTTCGGGATCCTGCCGCCGATCGCACGGCTCAGCCGCGACCAGGCGCTCTACTACTTCCTCTCCGGCTTCACCGCGAAGCTCGCGGGCACGGAGATCGGCGTCACCGAGCCGCAGCCGACGTTCTCCACCTGCTTCGGCGCCCCGTTCCTGCCCCAGCCGCCGGCGGTCTACGCCGGAATGCTCGGCAGCAAGCTCGACGAGCACGGCTCCGCCGTGTGGCTCGTGAACACCGGCTGGACCGGCGGCCCGTTCGGCGAGGGCTCGCGCATGCCGATCGGCGCGACGCGCACGCTGCTTCACGCGGCGCTGTCCGGAGCGCTCGACGGCGTCGAGTACCGCACCGACACGGTCTTCGGCTTCGAGGTCCCGGTCGAGGTCCCGGACGTCGACTCGAGGCTCCTCGATCCGCGCTCGACGTGGCAGGATCCCGACACGTACGACCGGAGGGCGGCCGAGCTCGCCGCGATGTTCCGCGAGAACTTCGAGAAGTTCACGGCCGCCGGCTCGACGCTCGCCTCGGCCGGGCCGCTTCTCTGACGCGACCTCAGGGCGCTTGAGGTAGCGTCCGTCAGCGGTGATCGCCGAGCACGATGTCCTGGTGGTGGGTGCCGGCTGCGCCGGCATGCGCGCCGCTATCGAGGCGCACGACGCCGGTGCAGACGTCGTGATGATCTCGAAGCTCCATCCGACGCGCTCGCACTCGGGCGCCGCTGAGGGCGGCATCAACGCGGCCCTCGGCAATGCGGCCGAGGACAGTCCCGAGAGCCATGCGTTCGACACCGTCAAGGGCTCCGACTACCTCGGCGACCAGGACTCGATCGAGATCTTCACCCGGGAGGCGCCGGGCGACATCTACCAGCTCGAGAACTGGGGGGCGTTCTTCTCGCGCATGGAGGACGGCAGGCTCGCGCAGCGCCCGTTCGGCGCCGCAGGCTCGCCACGCACGATCTACGCGGCCGACATCACGGGCCACGTGCTCATCCAGGTGCTGTACGAGCAGGTCTGCAAGCGCGACATCACGGTGTACGAGGAGTTCTTCGCCTGGCAGCTCGTCGTCGACGGCGGCCGCTGCACGGGCGTGGTCTGCTGGGACCTCCTGAACGGCGGCCTCAAGACAGTCGGCGGCAAGGCCGTCGTCCTCGCCACCGGAGGCGCGGGCCGGCAGTACCGGGCGACGACGAACGCGTACGCGTGCACCGGCGACGGCACCGCCATGGCGTTGCACGCCGGGCTGCCGCTGAAGGACATGGAGTTCATGCAGTTCCACCCGACGACGCTCTTCCCGTCCGGCGTCCTCATCACCGAGGGCTGCCGCGGCGAGGGTGGGTTCCTGCTCAACAAGGACGGCGAGCGCTTCATGAAGAAGTACGCGCCGAACGCGCTCGAGCTGGCATCCCGCGACGTCGTCTCGCGGTCCGAGCAGACCGAGATCGACGAGGGGCGCGGGGTGAACGGCTCCGTGATGCTCGACCTGCGGCACCTCGGCGCCGAGCGGATCATCGAGCGGCTGCCGGGGTCGCGCGAGAACGCGATGACGTTCGCCGGCGTCGACCCGATCTACGAGCCGATCCCCGTTCGTCCCGGCGCGCACTACCACATGGGCGGCATCGAGACCGACAGTGACGGGGCCACCGAGCTCGCCGGCCTCTACGCGGCCGGCGAGTGCGCGTGCGTCTCGGTGCACGGCGCGAACCGGCTCGGCGGCAACTCGCTCATGGAGACGATCACCTTCGGCCGGCGCTCCGGCGCCGCCGCGGCCGAATGGGCGCTCTCGCAGACGCCGCTCGCCGTTCCGGAGTCGGCCGAGCGCGACGCCGAGCGCCGGCTCAAGGAGCTACTCGACCGGGCGGACGGCGAGCGTCCGTGGAAGATCCGCAACGAGCTCGGCGAGTCGATGCTCGAGAACTTCGGCGTCTTCCGCCGTGAGGAGAAGATGGTGCGGCAGGAAGAGGTGATCCAGGAGCTCCGCGAGCGCTACAAGGGCGTCCACGTCGAGGACAAGGGCGACGTCTTCAACAGCGATCTCACGCAGGCGATCGAGCTCGGCAACATGCTCGACACAGCGTGGTGCATGGTGCAGGCCGGGATCGCGCGCAAGGAGAGCCGCGGCGCGCACGCGCGGCCGCACGACTACCCGACCCGCGACGACGCGAACTTCCTGAAGCACTCCCGCAGCCGTTGGGTCGACGGCAAGCCCGAGCTCTCATACACGGACGTCCGCATGGGCAAGTGGGAGCCGGAGGAGCGGAAGTACTGATGCTCTGCGACCGAAGCAACTCCACGATTCGTCGACCGGGAGGCTGAGCGAGTGCAGGTTGCCCTCAAGATCTGGCGGTACGAATCCTCCACCGGCGATCGCGCGCTGAAGGAGTACGAGATCGACGCGCCGGAGGAGGCGACGCTCCTCGACTGCCTCGACATCGTCAAGGACAAGGTCGACGGCTCGCTCGCCTACCGGAAGAGCTGCCGGATGATGATCTGCGGCTCCTGCGGCATGCGCATGAACGGCGCGGCGGTGCTCGCGTGCAAGGTGCGGATGTACGACATCGCGCAGGCCGGTGAGATCCCGACGATCTCGGCGATGGGCAACCTGCCGATCGTCAAGGACCTCGTCGTCGACATGGATCCCTTCTGGGCGAAGTTCAAGGCGATGAAGCCGTACCTCCGGCCCGGCTACGACCGGCCCGAGGACGGCAAGGAGTACCGCGTCCCGCAGGAGCGCATGAACGCGGTGCACAAGGAGGCACTGTGCGTCAACTGCGGCTGCTGCGTCTCCGAGTGCAACGCGATGGAGTCGGACCCGGAGTTCCTCGGCCCGCAGGCGCTCGCGAAGGGGATGCGCTTCGTCGGCGATCCGCGCGACGGCGCGACGGTGGAGCGGCTCGAGGAGTACAGCGGGCAGCACGGCATCTGGGAGTGCACGCGCTGCTACTTCTGCACCGAGCGCTGCCCGAAGGGCGTCGATCCGCGGGAGGCGATCGCCAAGCTCGGCGCCGAGGCGATGAAGCTGGGCATCGACCGCGACATGGGCGCGAAGCACGCGAAGTGGTTCGTCCGCTCCACGGAGACGACGGGCTGGCTGCGCGAGACCGAGCTCGTCCCGAAGACGCAGGGCATCGTCTCGAGCGTGAAGCAGATGAAGTTCGCGATGAAGCTGATCACGCACAACAAGGCCGGACTCTCGTTCCCGCCGCACGTGGCGGCCGACGTCGGCGAGGCCCGCGGGCTGCACAAGCTCACACGTCAGCAGGACAGGCAGGGATTCCTCGGCCACGTGCAGGGCGAGCACGCGCTCTCGAAGCTCGTGCACGGGTACGACGCAGGCCGTGACCCGTACGGGCCGGGATCGTTCCCGAAGCCGTACCTGCCGGGTGAGCAGGAACAAACGACAGAGCCGGGGGGTGGAGCGTGAGCACGGTCGAGGGAACGAAGCGCGTCGCGTACTACAAGGGGTGCCTCGCGTCGATGTCGGCGAAGGAGCTCGACACGTCGACGCAGGCGCTCGCACCGCGCGTCGGGCTCGAGCTCGTCGAGCTCGAGTCGGTCACGTGCTGTGGCGCGGGCGACATCCACGAGGCGGAGCCCGACTACTATCTCCATCTGAACGCGCGCATCCTCGCGTACGCCGAGGCCGCCGAGTGCGACACGCTGCTGACGGTGTGCAACGTGTGCACGCTCAATCTGCGCCAGGCGAACTTCATGCTGAAGGGCGACGACGTTCTGCGCGCCCGCATCAACGAGAACCTCGAGTCGGTCGGCGTGCCGCCGTACGGCGGCGAGGTCGACGTGCGCCATCTCCTCTGGGAGATCGCCGAGGGCGAGGGGTACGAGAAGCTGAAGGTCGCCGCCCACAAGGGCCTCAAGGGCCTCAAGGTGGCGCCGTTCTACGGCTGCCAGATCCTGCGGCCGTCGAAGGTGATGGGCTTCGACGACCCCGATCGCCCGTCTTCGCTCGAGCGGATCATCGAGGCGTGCGGCGGCGAGGCGATCGACTATCCCGCGAAGATCAAGTGCTGCGGCTTCCCGATCATCCAGGCCCGCGAGGAGACCGCGCTGGCCGAGCTGATCCAGCCGATCGAGCAGGCGATGGAGGCGGGCGCCGACGTGATGGTGACGCCGTGCCCGCTGTGCCACCTCTCGCTCGACGCGTGGCAGCAGAAGCTCGAGGCCTCCACCGGCCGGAAGTTCGACATGCCCATCCTCCACCTCTCCCAGCTCGTCGGCGTCGCGGCGGGGCTCGAGGACTCGGAGCTGAAGTTCAAGCGGCACATCGTCGATCCGCGGCCGGCGCTCGCGAAGCTCGAAGTCTGAGCGAGCGCGCAAGCTTGCCGCCGTTGCGGCATCTCATGACTGGTGGGGTGGATTCCGGCGCGGCAGCCTTCTGGCGCCGCGCCGGATCTGTTCTGGGGTCCGCCGCGGCCGCCGGCCTCGGTTGGGGTTGGTTCGAGGCCGGCTGGGTCCGGTTGTGCGAGCTCGAGCTGGAGCTGCCGGGGCTGCCGCCCGAGCTCGACGGGCTGCGCATCGCCCATCTCTCGGACTTCCATCTCGGCGTGCCCTCCCGCGGCGTGCACGCGGTGGAGCGCGCGGTCGAGTGGACGGCTGCGCGGAAGCCGGACCTCGTCGCGATCACGGGTGACCTGCTGACGCACCCGCGGGGCGAGCCGCGCCTGCGCGAGCTCGTCGGGCGCCTGCCGCTGCCGGTGGTCGCCGTGCTCGGCAACCACGACGTCGCGATCTCGCGCGACCCGCAGGCGCGCGCGTCGAATCTCCGCGAGCTCGAGCCCGCGACCCTGCTGAGCGACGGCGGCGTGCTGCTCGAGCTCCGCGGGAAGAGGGTCTGGATCGCCGGGACGCACCCGCGCCCGATCGTCAGGGGCGAGATGAAGCTCGACCCGAACTCGCTCTCGCGCGACGCCGACCTGCGGATCCTGCTCAGTCATTTCCCCCGGGTGTTCGATCGCGTCGAGCCGGGCAGTTTCGACCTCGTGCTCGCCGGCCACATGCACGACGGCCAGATCACCGTCCCCTACCCGGGCGGGAAGCTCCGGCTCGCGCATCCGGGCTCGCGCTACCAGCGTGGGGTCTATCGCAGCGCGGCCGGTGTGATGCACGTCTCGCCGGGGCTCGGCACGACCTTCGTCCCGTTCCGTTTTGCGGCGAGGCCCGAGGCGACGGAACTGGTGCTACGTTCGATCTAGTCGTGGAAGGGCAGGCCTCGATCTCGGCCGACATCCTCGCGCGGTACGCCGCCGACGCGGCCTGCGAGGTCGCCGGCGTGCGCGGCGTGTCGGAGAGCCAGTTGCCCGGCAGACGCGGCGTGCGTGTCGTGACCGACGACGGCTCGGTGCGCGTCGAGCTGCATCTCGCCGTCGACTGGGGCGTGTCGATCCCCGAGCTCGGCCGCGACGTTCAGGCACGCGTACGCGAGTACCTGCTGCGCATGGCCGACGTCGATCCCGCGACGGTGGACGTCACCGTCGGCGAGATCGGGCCACGGCCGTGACGCGCATCGCCGGGCTCACGGGCGCGACGCTCCCCACGGCGCCCGCGGTGTGCCACGAGTGCGTCTGGTGGCAGTCGCGCGAGGGCCGGCGCGTCGACAAGCGGAAATGGGTCCAGGGCACCGAGGAGGAGTGGGGCGCCTGGGGCACCGTGTACTACGACGACGACCGCCGCCTGCTCGGCTCGATGCAGTACGGCCCGGCGGGTCTCTTCCCGCGCGCGGCCGAGCTGCCGGCAGGGCCTTCGAGCGACGACGCGGTGCTCGTCACGTGCGCGTACCTCACGGATCCGACGAAGCCGTGGGTGATGCAGTCGCTGTTCCTCACGGCGATCGGTGAGGCGCGCGACCGCGGCGCGCGCGCACTCGAGGCGTTCGCGTACCGGTACGCGGAGGGTGAGTCGGCCCACGACCGCTTTCACGTGCACAAGACGATCTTCCCTCGCGACTTCCTCTCGGACTTCGGCTTCCGGACGGTGCGCGCGCAGGGCCGGCTCGAGCTCGTGCGCCTCGAGCTCGGCGGCCTCCAGCCGGTCCTGGAGGGCACACGCGAGAAGGTGCTGCGCGTCGTGCGCGACGCGTTCGTCCCGGCGCCCGCGCCGCAGCGCCCCTAGCTGTAAGTCCCAGGAGCGTTGTTCGTCCGACCTGCCTTGGAGGCTGGTGGTTGTGAAGGCCATCAGCGACTCCAAGGAGGTCGGACGGTGATATTGCATCGCAACGCCAGGACGTGCCCGC
>Ga0315281_10000837_pt1 | contig 44347 bp, 40 predicted proteins | sample YL17G07_0_MG_FD_204540 | JGI IMG/M metagenome (GOLD analysis project Ga0315281, IMG submission 204540) | Sediment microbial communities from Yellowstone Lake, YNP, Wyoming, USA - YL17G07_0 | ecosystem: Environmental > Aquatic > Freshwater > Lake > Sediment | place: USA: Wyoming | collected...
TTGAGGTTGGGCGTGCGGCCGGTTGCGATTAGAATGATTTTTAATATGATAACACGCAGCCACTGCCTCTGACCCGGAGAACCATGTCCTCAGCGCTCTTTACCCAGATTTTCCTGACCCTGCTCACCGGAACACTGCTGACGCGCCTGTGGCTGGCAAGCCGCCACATCCGCCATGTGCTCGGCCATCGCCGTCAGGTGCCGGCCCCGTTCCGCGGCAAAATCCTGCTCAAGGCACACCACAAGGCGGCGGACTACACGGTTTCCAAAACACGTTTCGCCATGGTGGCGGGAGTAATTGACGCGCTGTTGCTGCTCGGCTGGACGCTGGGCGGCGGACTGGAATTGATCGACCAGGGCTGGCGGGCGGCCGGATTCGGCGAGCTGGTTACCGGCACGCTGTTCCTGCTGAGCGTGTTCCTGATCATCGGCCTGCTCGACTTGCCAGCGACGATTTACCAGACCTTCGTCATTGAACAGCGCTTCGGTTTCAATCACTCCACGCCCGCATTGTTCATGGCCGACATGCTGAAGCAGTCCCTGCTCCTGTTCGTGCTCGGCGCACCGCTCGCGCTGGCGGCGCTCTGGCTCATGCAATCCGCCGGCACGCTATGGTGGCTCTATCTGTGGCTACTGTGGTCGGGCTTTACGCTGCTGATGATGTGGGCCTACCCGGCCTTCATCGCGCCATTGTTCAACAAATTCACTCCGCTCAAGAACCGCAGCGTGCAGACGCGCATCCAGGCGCTGTTGCGGCGCACCGGCTTTCGCAGCCGCGGCATATTCGTCATGGACGGCTCGCGCCGCTCGGCGCACGGCAACGCCTACTTCACCGGCTTCGGACGCAACAAGCGCGTGGTATTCTTCGACACCCTGCTCAAGACCCTGCGCGGGCCGGAAATCGAGGCGGTGCTGGCGCATGAGCTCGGCCACTTTCATCACCGTCACATCATCAAGCGCATTGTGATGCTGTTCGGCATGAGTTTCGCCGGGCTCGCGCTGCTCGGCTGGCTGATTCAGCAGGCCTGGTTCTACCAGGGACTCGGGGTCTCGACCGCCTCGTCGTATGCGGCGCTTATTCTGTTCCTCATGGCCGGGCCGGTGTTCACCTTCTTCCTGCAGCCGCTCATGGCCTGGGGCTCGCGCCGTCACGAATACCAGGCGGACGCCTATGCCGCCGACCAGGCCGAGATCAAGCCGATGATCAGCGCGCTGGTGAAACTCTACCGCGAGAACGCCAGCACCCTGACGCCGGACCCGGTGTATTCGGCATTCTACGATTCACATCCGCCGGCATCGCTGCGCATCGCGCATTTGCAGTCGCTCGCCTGACACCAACCGCAAGTCTGGAGAAACCTGAAATGAACAAGACCGCGCTGCTGTTGCTATCTCTCACCCTGGCTGCCGGCAGTGCGCAGGCGGCGCTGCTTCCGGGCGATGCCGCGAAAGGCAAGGCGTTGCATGACAAACAATGCGTCGCCTGCCACGACAGCAGCGTTTACACGCGCGCCAACCGGCGCGTGCAGAGCCCCGAGGGATTAATCGGCCAGGTGAATGGCTGCGTGCGCCAGGTTGGCCTGAAGCTGGACCGCGATCAGGTCAACGACCTGGTAAAACATCTCGACGATTCGTTTTACAAATTCAAATAGGGAATGCGCGGCGTCACCATGACCGCCCTGCTCGCCCTGTCCTGCCGGCCACGCACCGGCGCGGCCCTGAGCCGCGCCGAGGCAGAGAAACTACTGAGTGAGGTTCCCGGCTGGGCGCTGAGTGACACGGCCAGCGAGATATCGCGTACATGGAAGTTCGGCAACTATTACGAAACCATGGCGTTTGTGAATGCGCTGGCCTGGGTCGCGCACCGCGAGGATCATCACCCGGATCTCGAAGTTGGCTACAACCGCTGCATGGTGCGGTTCAGCACCCACTCCGTGAACGGACTCTCGGAGAACGACTTCATCTGCGCTGCCAGGATCAACGCCCTGCACAGGGCGTGATGCATGCGCCGATCACACCTTGAAGCGGCTCACCAGCTGCTGCAGGTGGGCGGACAGTTTGTGCAGGTCATGCGAGGATTGTGTCGTCTGGTCGATGTGCTTGCCGTTGTCCTTGGCCATCTCCGATATCTGCTCGACGCGCACGGTAATCGTGTCGGTCGCCTGACTCTGTGAACGGGTTGCCGCTGCTATGCCCTGAATCATGTCCACCACGCGCTTCACGCTGCCGTTGATCTGCAGCAACGCCTGCATCGCCTGGTTGGCCTGTTCCACGCCACCTTCCGCCTGGCGGCTGCCGGTTTGCATGGCGGCAACGGCGCTGCTGGTTTCGGTCTGGATGGCCTTGATCATCTCGGATATCTCGCCGGTGGCCGCGGAGGTGCGTTCGGCAAGGCTGCGCACTTCGTCTGCCACCACCGCGAAGCCGCGGCCCTGCTCGCCGGCGCGCGCCGCCTCGATCGCGGCATTGAGCGCCAGCAGATTGGTCTGTTCGGCAATACCCCGGATCACCTGAATAATCTGGCCAATCTGATTGGATCGCTGGCCGAGTGCCGCCATGAGGCCCGCCGTGTCGCTCACCGTGGACGCGACCTGTTGTATTCCCTGCACCGCGCCTGTCACAACCTGCTGGCCATGTGCGGACATGGCGCTGGCCTCGTCAGCAGCGGTTACCGCACCGTCGGCGCGCTGTGCGATCTCCTTGACCGCGGCATTGAGATCCTCGATGGAATTGGCAGCACTGCCGGCACCATCCACCTGTGCCTTCGATACTTCCGACACGCGGTCCGAGGTGGCTGACAACGTCGCGGCAGCGCCAGCCACCTGGTCAGCCGATTGGCGCAGTTCTCCGATCAGTAACGCAAAATCTCCGGCCATGTGGTTGAAGGCTCCAGCCACTTCACCCAGCTCGTCCCTGGAATTGAATTCGGCGCGCGCTGTCAGGTCGCCCTCGGCCAAGCGCGTTGTCGCCTGCTCAAGCGCGGTCACGCCACGACTTACCGACAGCGCGATCAGAAAGCCGATCACGACCGACAATGCCAACCCTGCAATGACTGCGCCGATAGACAAAACGTAAAGAGAATTTGTCAGGACTGAAACGCGGTCATACTCGTTCCTGGCCTGTTCCGCCTGGTATTGAATAAGCGCGTCGATGCCCTGCGAGGCCTTGTCATAGGCCGGCTCCAAGGCCTGCTTGCGCAACACATCAGCCTGACGGAAGTCGGACTTCTGCAGGAGATCGATCATCGGCATGACGCCGGTCATGCCGAAGTTGACGCGTGCCGCCACAAATTCATCGAGCAATTTTTTCTGTTCGTCGTGCCGCACGCGCTCTTTGTATTCAGTAATCAGGTTCTCAATATTGAAGATGTGGCTACGCACCTTGTCCATGCCGTCCGAGATTTCGAACGCATCAGTCTCCTGTCGCGATGTCAGCAGCTGGATGCGAATCTGCATCTGCCGGTTGCGGATCTCGTTCAGCTGATTGATGCCAAGCAGATGATCGTTGTATACCGACTGCAGGGCGCTCTTCGAGACCATGAGGCCAATGATGCCGACTCCACCCGTCACCACCAGCATCAGGGCGGATACAGCGACGAACACTGTAAGCTTGGTGCGAATTTTTAAATTGCTCAGGATACCCACATCTTGCTCTCCGGTTGTGCGGTTGTGCGATTACCCGCTTCTCACCTGCTGTTATCGGGTGATATCGCTGTTTCTTGAGGTAAAAATTACCGTGGTGGAGAAGCAAAACGCTGCAAGTTTCACGCCATAAGACACCTCTGAGTCATTCTTGGCAGCATCATATGCATATGCATTACACACAAAATATGCGTGTAGTGGCGCTACCATAACCAACTTTCAATTTCTCGTTCTGGATAAAAAAAGGGGCGCCTGGTGGCGCCCCTTTTTTTGAATGAGGGATTCCTGAGCATTCAGAAATCAGTGTGTCATGTCTTCCTCGGGGTTGGCGCTGATCTTGTGAATACTGAGATCCGCGCCTTCGTACTCTTCTTCCTCGCTCAGGCGAATACCGACCCACTTCTTGAGTGCCCCATATACGGCCAGCCCGCCGACCAGCGCAATGGCCACGCCACCAAGCGTTCCCAGAATCTGCGCCAGCAGCGAAACCCCGCCCATGCCACCCAGCGTCTGGGAACCAAAAATGCCGCAGGCTATTCCGCCCCAGGTACCGGCCAGACCATGCAGTGGCCAGACGCCGAGCACGTCATCGATCTTCCAGCGATGCTGGGCGAGCGTAAACACGACGACAAACATCACCGCGGCCACGCCACCGACCACGAGCGCGCCGATCGGATGCATGACATCCGAACCGGCGCACACCGCAACCAGTCCTGCGAGCGCGCCATTGTGCGCAAAGCCCGGGTCGTTACGGCCGGCAATCAGGCCGCCGAGCACGCCGCCAACCATCGCCATGAGCGAATTCATTGCCACCAGCCCGCTGATTTTGTCGAGCCCTTGTGCGCTCATGACATTGAATCCAAACCAGCCAACGACCAATATCCACGAACCGAGCGCCAGGAACGGGATGTTGGACGGCGGGATGGCGATGACCTTGCCGTCCTTGGTGTAGCGGCCTTTGCGCGCGCCCAGCAGCAGCACGGCACCGAGCGCGATCCAGCCGCCCATGGCGTGCACCACCACGGAACCGGCGAAGTCGTGGAACTTGAATCCGAAGCCGGATTCCAGCAACGCCTGCACATGGAAGCGTTCACCCCACACAATGCCTTCATAGAACGGATAGACAACGCCAACAATCACGGCGGTCGCTGCCATCTGCGGCCAGAAGCGCGCGCGTTCGGCAATTCCACCTGAAATAATCGCCGGTACGGCCGCGGCGAAGGTCAGCAGAAAGAAAAATTTCGTGAGTTCGAGGCCGCTCTTGGTCGACAATGCCGGGGCGCCGGCGAGGAAGTTGATGCCGTAGGCCACGGCATAGCCGACGAAAAAGTAGGCGACGGTTGAAACGCTGAAATCCACCAGGATTTTCATGAGCGCATTCACCTGGTTTTTCTTGCGCACCGTACCGGCTTCAAGAAACGCAAAGCCGGCATGCATGGCGAGCACCAGGATGGCGCCAATGAGCAAAAAGAATACGTCGGAACCGATTACCGATTGCATGCCGTTTTCCTCGTTGAAATCATTCGCAGATTGTAAGAGCCATTGTATTCTCGGGCCATCACACGTCGCGCCGCCCGTTCAGTGCACGCGCCAGCGTACCGCGGTCAGTGTACTCGAGCTCGCCACCCACCGGCACCCCGTAGGCAATGCGCGTGGCGCGGATACCGCGGGCACGCGCCAGCTCGCTGATGTAATGCGCCGTGGCCTCGCCTTCGACCGTCAGGTTGGTGGCGAGAATGACTTCCTTCACCTGGCCCTCGTCAAGCAGTGCTTCGAGCCGCTGGATGCCGATCTCCTCCGGCCCGATACCATCGAGTGGCGACAACCGTCCCATGAGCACGAAGTACTGTCCGTTGAAGGCGCTGGACTGCTCGATGGAGGAAAGATCGGCCGGCGATTCCACCACGCACAAGAGTGAATGATCGCGCCGCACCGAGGCACACAGCGGACAGATCTCCGCTTCGCTGAAATCGTTGCAACGCCGGCAGTGGCCGACGCGTTCAAGCGCCACACGCAGCGCCTCGGCAATCTGGCGGGCGCCGTCACGGTCGCGCGCCAGCAGGTGAAAGGCCATGCGCTGCGCGGATTTCGGCCCCACGCCTGGCAGGCGCCGCAGCGCCTGCTTGAGACCTTCGATGGCGGGCGAATCGGACACGCTGTCAGAACGGAAGGTTGAGGCCGGGGATGCCGAGTCCGGAGGTCAGGCCGGCCATCTTTTTCTGGCTCACCTCCTCGGCTTTGCGCACCGCGTCGTTCATGGCCGCCGCTACCAGGTCTTCGAGAACTTCCTTGTCTTCCTTGAGCAGCGCGGGGTCGATGCTGACGCGCTTCACGTCATGCCGGCAGGTCATCACAATAGACACAAGTCCGCCGCCGGCGGCGCCGGTCACGTCAACGTGCGCCAGCTCTTCCTGGGCCTTGCGCAGATTCTCCTGCATGGCCTGCGCCTGCTTCATGATATTTCCCAATCCGCCTTTCATCTTCGCTCACCTGTTGTCGTGTTGCCGGGTCAGGACTTCGGCCGGATGGAGCTGGTGTCCACCTTGGCGCTGAAATTTTCCTGCAAAGCCTGAACAGCCGGGTCCTTCATAATGGTTTCGACCGCCGCCTGCTGCCGTTCGGTCTGGTTGCGCTGACGCTCGCGTGCCGGTGTCTCCGCCTGCGGACTGCCTGGCGCGATACGCAGGTCCACCGCACGACCGTAATGCTGGGCGAGCGCCTGCTTGAATACCGTCTCGCGTTCCTTATTGAGCAGATGAGCGGATGTCTGGTCGAGGGTAAGACGCAGCACATCGCCTTCGCGGGAGTCGAGCGTGCAATGGTTCGCCAGCTCGCGTGTCATGCCGGACAGGCCGAGCTTGGCCACTGTCTCGTTCCAGGAGTCGCCACTTGCCGGCGGCATGGAAACGACAGCAGCCGCTGGACGCGGCGGTGTGTCTTTTGCCGGTGCCGGGCGGGCGGCGGCGCTCGTTACCGCAGTCGGCGCCGCTACCGGTCTGGCGGCGGGTGCACTGCTGCCCGCTTGCGTCCCGGTTGTCGGCGCCGCCGGCCGAAAGGCCAGCATGCGCAACAGCGTCATCTCCAGGCCACTGCGTGCATCCGGCGCGTACGCAATATCACGTCGTCCGTGCAGCCCGATCTGATAAAAAAGTTGCACGTCTTCCGGCGATACGCGGCTGGCGATGTTGCGCAATAGATCGGCATGATCGGCATCGACCTCCGCCTCCGGTGCCACCTGCAGCAATGCCAGTCGATGCAGGGCAAGCAGCAGTTCGTTCAGCACGCTTTCGGCATCGGCATTGTGGTCGCTGGCATCGGCCACGGCTGCCAATAATCCCTGTGCATCGGCCTGCGCCAGTCCTTCGAGGATGGCTTCGATCACGCTGTTGTCGATACTGCCGAGCATCTCGCGCACTTCCGCTTCGCTCACCTTGCCGCCGCCAAAGGCGATGGCCTGATCGAGCAGGCTCAGCGCGTCGCGCATGCTGCCGTCTGCGGAACGCGCCAGCAGCCTGAGCGAAGCCGTGTCGAAGGCGACCCCCTCGACCCCAAGGATCATTTCGAGCTGGGCGGCAATCTGCTCCGGCGACAGGCGCTTCAGGTGAAATTGCAGGCAACGCGACAGCACCGTAACGGGCAGCTTCTGCGGATCGGTGGTGGCGAGCAGGAACTTTACATGCGGGGGCGGCTCTTCGAGGGTCTTGAGCAACGCGTTGAAGCTGTGCCCGGAGAGCATGTGCACTTCGTCGATCAGGTAAACCTTGTAGCGACCGCGGGTCGGCGCGTACTGCACGTTGTCGAGCAACTCACGGGTGTCGTCGACCTTGGTACGCGAGGCCGCATCGACTTCGATCAGATCCACAAATCGCCCCTCGTCGACCTCGCGGCACGACTGGCAGCTGCCGCAGGGCTGCGAACTCACACCGGCTTCGCAATTCAGGGATTTGGCCAGGATACGGGCAATCGTGGTCTTGCCGACGCCGCGCGTACCGGTAAACAGAAAGGCGTGATGCAGGCGATCGTGATCGAGGCCATTAATGAGCGCGCGCGCCACATGCGTCTGCCCCACCAGGTCCGCGAACCGGCGCGGGCGCCACTTGCGTGCCAGCACCTGATAGCTCATGGACAATCACCCAGCATGGTTGACCTGCATTCAATAAATCGGGTGGCGGCTCGGGCCGGCCGCACCCTCGCACCCGGAATGGCTGCTGCGGCTGCTTCCTTCCGGACCTGACCGGGTTCACAGCATCCGTCACAAGGGGTACCGACCTTCGCCGCCATAATTTGGCTGCTTCGGGGTAAGCGGCAACGCGTCATCGCTTTCCACCGCACGCGAGTTTACCTGCCGTTGATGAGCGGGTAAACGTGCATGTGGGGTGCGGGAAAAACGGGGTATGGCGGAGAGGGAGGCCGCTCTCGCGTCATCAGATGACAAGACGAACGAAGTAGGGCTTCCTTTTCGCGCTTCGCGGCACTTGCACATCCATGTGCTGCGGGATTCGAAACCGTTGAATCGGGTTCGAATACCTAATTTCATAGCCATTTAAAACATGATGGGCGCAAGTGCGCCCATCATGTTTTAAATGGCGGAGAGGGAGGGATTCGAACCCTCGGTACGGTTTCCCGTACACACACTTTCCAGGCGTGCTCCTTAAACCGCTCGGACACCTCTCCGGGAAATCACTGCCTGCAGCGCAAACAGGCGCGGAAGGTTAAACCACTCCCCGCGCAGGCGCAACGAAAATCAGGGGCGTCGCCCTTTCGCCTCAGGCAGCCGCGCCGACCGATTCCGTCCAGCTGCGCGCGTCCATTTGCGCGCGGGAAATGGTGTCGATCGCAAGGCCCAGGGCCGGGGCCAACACGCGAATGCGTTCCAGGTCTGGCTGCTCGCAGGCACGGCTCAACTCCAGATACGGGGCGTACGGTCCGGTTCCATGCAGCAGCGCGTTGCTGACCGCCTCGGGAAGCTTGAGGTTCTTCAGGGCATCTACCAACGGAACATCCAGCATGGCTTCGAGCAGCGAGAACATGCCGCACATGAAAAGATAGTCCTGATGAGCGGCCCCAAGACGCGGCTTGCCTAGCAGCTCTGCCAGGCGTGCGCGCTGCAGCGCCATGTGCAGCAGCGCCTGGGGAGCCGGGTTATCGCTGCGTGTAGCCGAAAAAAGCAGCAACGTCAGCCAGCGCGCCAATTTGGCATTGCCGAGAATCACCAAGGCATGTTTGATGGTTTCAGCCTCATGCATCAAGCCAAACCCGACCGAATTGATGTAACGCAGCAGGTTATAGGATAACGCCACGTTCTGGCGAAAACCGGTTTCGATCAGTGACGGCGCGGCATTGCCAATGACCAGGTTGAAGAGCTGCAAGACTTGCTGTGCCGACGGGTCCATGCGCTTGGCGCTGAGTGTTTCCGGCCGCGCAAAATAATATCCCTGGTAGTAGTTGATCAGCTGCGCGCGCAAAGTCTTGAACTCCGCACGTGTCTCGACTTTCTCCGCGATGAACCGCAGGCCGCGCCCGCGCAGCAGACGCATCTGTTCTGACAACGCCGCAGAATTCAGGGCACGCACGTCCAGCTTGACGTAGCCGGCGATATCGAGCAGCGGCTCAAGCTCCGTTCGGTAAACAAAATCGTCGAGCGCAAATTGATAACCCATAGCCAGCAACTGGCGGCAGCGGCCGACGACCTCATCGGTTGGCAATACGTCTTCGAGTATCTCTATCACCACCTTGTCAGCCGGCAAGAGCGTAAGCACATCACCCTCAAGAAGCTCGGTCGACACATTGATAAACGCCTTCTTGTCACCCAGTATGCGTTCAGTTCCGAAGTTATTGAAGGTATTAATCAGCAGGCGGCTGGTTGCCTGAACGCTGTCTGTCACCTCTGCTGCGTCTGAGGTGGCTGAACTACGAAACAACAATTCATATGCAAATATTTTCTGTTCGCTGTTCAGGATCGGTTGCCGGCCGATAAATATATCGGTCCCATCACCCGCTGTCTGGCGCGTCGCAACCGTATTGCCTGCCAGCGCCACAGGCGCGGGGCATGCTGCTTTGTTCTTGCTGAACAGCGACGAAATAATCTTGCGCATGGTGTCTGTCGATACAACAGTCTCAGGTAATCCTGTTGACCTGGAAAGTTACAGGCAATTTCATACGAGGATAGTCCATTCCGGGCTGCGGAATGCAGCAGAAATGCAGATTACCTGGGTACGCTGCGCAGGGCGAAAAACGGGGATAGGAAATGGCGGAGAGGGTGGGAGTCGAACCCACGTGGCGTTTCCGCCCATCCGATTTCGAGTCGGCGCCGTTATGGCCTCTTCGGTACCTCTCCGGGGTGCGTAGCATACCGTGCCGGCAGACACCGGCACAACCGGCCTGGGTTATACTCCGGCAGATGCCGCTCACGCGAAGAAGTCCGGGTCATCGCCTTCTGGCGCTACTGATCGCAGCAGCCTGGTTGCTGGGCAGCGGCTGCCATCCCGCGGACGACAACAAACTCGATGCCGTGAAACGCGCCGGCGAACTCGTGGTGCTCACACGCAACAGCCAGACGACCTATTACGAAGGACCAGACGGCCCGACCGGCTTCGAGTACGACCTCGCGCGCGCCTTTGCAGACCGCCTGGGCGTAAACCTGCGGATGAAAACGGTGGATCGCTTCAGCGATATCCTGCCGAAAATAGCGCGTGGTGAAGCTGACTTCGCCGCCGCCGGCCTGACCATAACCGCCTTGCGTGCCGAGCAAGTGCGCTTTACCCCACCCTACCAGACCATCCGCCAGCAGGTCATTCACCACGCAAAAACCGTTCGGCCCACCGATGTAAAAGAACTGGTCGGCCGGCATATCGAAGTTATTGCCGGCAGCAGCTACATTGAGCGCCTCGAAAATTACCAGACACGATTGCCGAAACTCAGCTGGCTGACTGTGGAAAACATGGAAACCGAGGAACTGCTGCAGCAAGTGCAGGAGGGGCTGACGGAATTTACGGTATCCGACTCGAACATCGTGGCCATCAGCCGTCAGTTCAATCCGGACCTGCGTATTGCGTTTGATCTGGGCGAGCCTGAAATGCTGGGCTGGGCCTTTCCTCCCGGCACCGATGACAGCCTCTACCGGGAAGCAGTACATTTTATCGAAACCGTGCGCGCCTCAGGCGAACTCGAGCGTCTCATTGAACGCCACTATGGTGCCGCCAGCCGCTTCAACCCCATCAACATCTCCGCATTTCTGCTAAAAATCGAAACCGACTTGCCCAGCCTCAAGCCGGTGTTTGAAGAGGCCGCGCGCCGTCACATGATCGACTGGCGCCTGTTAGCCGCGATGAGTTACCAGGAATCCTACTGGAACCCGAACGCCGTCTCTCCCACTGGGGTGCGTGGCATTATGATGCTCACGGAAGCCACGGCACAGCACTTGGGCGTCTCGGACCGGCTCGATGTACGTCAGAGCGTGCACGGCGGCAGCACCTATCTGCGCTCCCTCATGGATCGAATTCCAGAACGCATCTCCGAGCCTGACCGCACCTGGATGGCGCTCGCCGCCTACAATGTCGGCATCAGCCACCTGGAAGACGCGCGCGTCATTACCCAGGCACAGGGTGCCGATCCGGATAAATGGAATGACGTGAAAGAACGGCTACCGCTGCTGGCCAAGGCCGCGTGGTACACAAAAACCAGGAGCGGCTATGCGCGTGGTTATGAGCCGGTGCAGTTTGTGAATCGTATCCGGACTTATTACGACGTCATGAGAAAGAACGACAACGACACGCGATCACGCCAGAACAACGATGCACTGCGGCTCAAGGCGCCGGCACTTTAGCCAGAAACAGAGTCGCTGCGTTAAGCGCCCTGTTGGCCGCGCCGTCCCTGAAAGAATGCCTTGAGACGCCTGCTGCACTCTTCCGCCAACACACCACCTTGAATTTCAGCCCGGTGATTGAGCGCGGTGGCATTCAGCAGGTTGAAAACAGTTCCGGCTGACCCGGCAAGCGGGTCGGGTGCGCCGTACACGACCCGCGCCACGCGCGCATGCACCATGGCACCGGCGCACATCGGGCAAGGTTCAAGTGTCACATACAGGGTGGCGCCAGTCAGGCGATAGTTACCGAGTTTCGCGGCGGCGGAGCGCAGGGCGATGACCTCGGCGTGCGCAGTGGGATCGCAACTCAGGATCGGCCGGTTCCAGCCCTCACCGATGACCTCGCCGTTCAACACTACGAGTGCGCCCACGGGCACTTCGCCCTCCTCCTCGGCCCGGTCAGCGAGAACGAGGGCATGCTGCATGCACGCCAGATCCTGTGCGCTGATGGCGCTCATTCCCACTCGATGGTGGCGGGCGGTTTGCCGGAGATGTCGTACACCACGCGCGAGATGCCGCGCACCTCGTTGATAAGACGATTGGAGATCGTCCCCAACACCTCATACGGCAAGTGCGCCCAGCGCGCGGTCATGAAGTCCACGGTTTCGACGGCGCGCAGCGCAACCACATAATCGTAGGCACGCGCATCGCCCAGCACCGCCACCGACTTCACCGGCAGAAACACGGCAAACGCCTGGCTGACCTTGTTGTACAAATCGTTGCGATACAGTTCTTCCAGATAGATGGCATCGGCCTTGCGCAGAATATCGGCATATTCCTTTTTTACCTCGCCGAGAATGCGCACCCCGAGTCCCGGTCCCGGGAACGGATGGCGATAAACCATGGCGTGCGGCAAACCGAGTTCGGTGCCGATGGCGCGCACCTCGTCCTTGAACAGCTCGCGCAGCGGCTCAAGCAGCTTGAGCTTCATGTGCTCCGGCAGACCGCCGACATTGTGGTGCGACTTGATGACATGCGCCTTGCGCGTACGCGCCGCCGCCGATTCGATCACGTCCGGATAGATCGTGCCCTGCGCCAGCCACTTCGCGCCCTTGACCTTGGCAGCCTCTTCTTCGAACACCTCGATGAACACGCGTCCGATGATTTTGCGTTTCTTTTCCGGATCGACCTCGCCCTTGAGCGCATCGAGAAACCGGTGCTCGGCATCCACGCGGATCACCTTCACACCCATGTGCTCGGCGAAGGTTGCCATCACCTGATCGCCTTCGTTGAGGCGCAGCAGGCCGTTGTCCACGAAAATGCAGGTCAGCTGTTTGCCGATCGCAACATGCAACAACGCCGCCACCACGGACGAATCCACGCCGCCGGACAAGCCAAGCATCACTTCGTCTTTGCCGACCTGCTGGCGCACCGACTCGATCATGCTCTCGGCGATGTTGCCCGGCGTCCACAGCGACTGGCAGCCGCAGATGTCGTGCACGAAGCGTTGCAGGATGGCGGTGCCCTGGGTGGTGTGCGTCACCTCGGGATGGAACTGCACGCCATAGAACCCGCGCGCCTCGTCGGCAATGCCGGCGTACGGCGCGTGCCCGGTTTCGGCAATCACCTTGAAGCCGGGCGGCAGTTCGGTGACGCGGTCGCCATGGCTCATCCACACATGCAGGAATTCCTGGCCGTTGTCGGCCGTCTCGTCGCGGATGCCCTTGAACAGCCGGGAGTGGCCACGCATGCGTACTTTGGCGTAGCCGAACTCACGTTTGTCCGAGCCCAGCACTTCCCCGCCTAACTGGGCAGCCATGGTCTGCTGTCCGTAACAAATGCCGAGCACCGGCACACCGAGCTCGAATACCAATTGCGGAGCACGCGGTGCCTCCGCCTCGGTCACCGACTCCGGGCCGCCGGACAGGATCACGCCGCGCGGCGCGAACTGACGCAGTTCCGCGTCCGTAATGTCGTAGGGATAGATCTCGCAATACACACCGGCCTCGCGTACGCGCCGGGCGATCAGCTGCACGTACTGTGCACCGAAGTCGAGGATGAGAATTTTCTGGGAATGTGGGTCGGTCATGAATGTTGGCCACGGGGAACACGGGGTTTAGTATCTGAACAAGCAAACAACCTTGCACCTCGGCGCACCATGTTCGGCGCCGTTCTTTCTCCCCGTGTTCTCCGTGGTTCCTTGGGTATTACGTCAGTCACGTTGGTAATTCGGCGCTTCCTTGGTCACGGTTACGTCGTGAACATGCGACTCGCGGATACCGGCGCCGGTGATACGCACGAACTCGCCGCCGGTACGCAGCGCATCCAGATCGGCGCTGCCGGTGTAGCCCATGCCGGAACGCAGGCCGCCCATGAGTTGGTGAATGATGTTGGTCATCGGGCCCTTGTACGGCACGCGTCCTTCCACGCCCTCTGGTACGAGTTTCTCGGCGCTCGCGCCTTCCTGGAAATAGCGGTCGCTCGAACCCTCGCCCATGGCACCAAGCGAACCCATGCCGCGATAGGACTTGTAAGAGCGGCCCTGGAAAATTTCGATCTGGCCGGGTGATTCATCGGTGCCGGCCAGCAGCGAACCGATCATGATGCAGTGCGCGCCGGCAGCGATTGCCTTGACGACGTCGCCCGAGTAACGGATACCGCCGTCGGCGATCAGCGTGACATCGCTATCGTGCAGCGCCTCGGCGACGTTGGCGATGGCGGTGATCTGTGGCACACCCACGCCGGCGACCATACGCGTGGTGCAGATCGAGCCCGGACCAATGCCAACTTTGACGGCGTCGGCGCCAGCGTCGCGCAGTGCCTTGGCCGCGCTGGCCGTGGCGATATTGCCGCCAATCACCTGCACCTTCGGGAAATGTTTCTTGACCCAGGCAACACGCTCGATCACGCCCTGCGAATGGCCGTGTGCGGTGTCCACCACGATCACGTCCACGCCGGCAGCCACCAGTTTTTCAACGCGCTCCTCGGTGCCCTTGCCGACACCCACGGCCGCACCGACCAGCAGCCGACCGGCGCTGTCCTTGGCGGAATTCGGGTACTCGCTCGACTTCTGGATATCCTTGACGGTGACCAGTCCCTTGAGGCCGAACTTCTCATCCACCACCAACACCTTCTCAATACGGTGTTGATGCAACAGTTTCTGGATTTCGTCACGGGTCGCGCCTTCCTTCACGGTCACGAGGCGATCTTTCGGCGTCATGATGCGCGCGACGGGTTCATCAAACCGAGTCTCAAAACGCATGTCGCGCCCGGTGACGATGCCGACCAGCTGGCCGTCCTTCGTGACCGGCACGCCGGAGATGCGCTTTTCGCGCGTGAGCTTGAGGACTTCGCGGATGGTGGTGTCGGGCCCCACCGTGAACGGCTCGCTGATCACGCCGCTCTCGAATTTCTTGACGCGCCGCACTTCCTCGGCCTGACGATCGGGGGTGAGGTTTTTATGAATAATGCCGAGCCCGCCCTCCTGTGCCAGACAGATAGCGGCGCGCGCCTCGGTCACCGTGTCCATGGCGGCCGACAACAACGGGATATTCAGGCGAAGGCTGCGGGTGACCCGGGTCTTGAGGCTTACGTCCCGCGGCAGAACCGCTGAATGGGCGGGAACCAGAAGGACGTCATCGAAGGTAAGGGCTTCTTGGAGTATGCGCATACCGCATTATACAGATGCCGGACCGGACCGTAAAATAGCTATTTTTGTGCAGGCCTGCTTTCCCTAAATAGCTATTTTTGTGCAGGCTTGCTTTCCCTGGCAGAGGCGGAAAATCATGGAATGCTGTTACAGGGAACGGAAACGGTTGACCGGCGGGGGCAGAATCATCAATCATTACCCCTCGGCATCTGATTAAACCATGACAAGACCCACCGGAGGAGCAACGCCATGAAAAAAACCATCCTGCTGACCGCCTGCCTTGCGCTCACCTTGGGCGGCTGCGCGGAAATGGACACCAAACCGGCCGCCGCGGCCAAACCCGCAGCAACCGCTGGCACGGAACTCGACAAGACCATCGCCGACGCCGAACAGGCCATCGCCGCCGCCAAGAAGGGCGGCCTGTGGCGCGATACCGAGAAGTTCCTGGAAGATGCCAAGAAGGCCAAGGCCGAGGGCAAGAGCGACGACGCCATGAAACTCGCCAAGAAGGCACTCAAGCAGGCCCAGCTTGCCCTGAAACAATCGACGGCCGAAGCAGCCAACGGAAAACAGTCCTTCCCAAAGTAATGACAATCGCCTGAACAAGAAAAGCCGGGGAATCCCCGGCTTTTTTGTGACATCCATGGACGGATGAATGCCGTCCGCTCCCGGCCATCCCTGTGCGTCGCGGAGCGCAAGGATGCGCGCAGCAGCTTGCCAACCTTTGTATCTTGCGCCGACCGGCGCTATGTTCACGACATGACCCGATTACCACTCTCCCCGGCGCCGGACCGGGACATCCTTTCAGTCTCGCGCCTCAACCGCGAGGCCAAGGCACTGCTCGAAGGCAGTTTCCCGTTGCTGTGGGTGGAGGGTGAGCTTTCCAATTTGTCGCGCCCCACCTCCGGACACATGTATTTCACCCTCAAGGACGCCCAGGCACAGGTGCGTTGCGCGTTGTTTCGCGGCAGCCAGCGCAACGTCAGCGTCACGCCGAGAGATGGCATGCAGGTGCTGGTGCGAGCACGCGTCAGCCTGTATGAGGGACGCGGCGATTACCAGTTGATTGTCGAATCCCTGGAAGAGGCTGGCGAAGGCGCGCTGCGCCGCGCCTATGAGGCGCTCAAGCATCGCCTCGCCCAGGAAGGCCTGTTCGACAGCGCGCGCAAGAAGCCGCTGCCGCGGCTCGCGAAGCGCATCGGCATCATCACCTCGCCCTCCGGTGCGGTGCTGCACGACATCTTGACCACGCTCAAGCGCCGATTCCCGGCCATTCCAGTGCTGCTGCATCCGGTGCCGGTGCAGGGCGAAGGCGCGGCGGAAAAAATCGCCGCCATGATCCGGCTTGCCGGCCAGCGGCGCGACTGCGATGTGCTGATTCTGGCGCGCGGTGGCGGCTCGCTCGAAGACCTGTGGGCCTTCAACGAGGAAGTGGTGGCGCGCGCCATCCATGCCTGCCCGATTCCGATCGTGTGCGGTGTCGGCCATGAAACCGATATCACCATCGCCGACTTCGCCGCGGACGCGCGCGCACCCACTCCGACCGCCGCTGCTGAAATGCTCAGCCCGCATCAGTCCGACTGGCTGTCGGCGCTGGAGCAGAAAGAGCTGCGCCTGACGCGCCTGGTACGCGACCGGCTGCGCACCGCCCAGCAACACCTGGATTATCTCAGCACGCGTCTGGTGCACCCGCGCGAGCACCTGCTGCGCCTCAACGAGCGTTTGCAGCAGCTCAACCAGCGCCTGCGCCTGGCACAATTCCACCTGCGCGAACGCACGACTCACGGCCTACTCACCCTGCACGCGCGCCTGTTGCGACACAATCCGCAGACGCGGCTGCGCGAGCACCAGCTGCGGAGTCGTCACCTGCACACGCATCTTGAAAATGCCATGCGACGGATGCTGGAACGAACCCGGGAGCGTATAGCCCGCACGGCACATGCTCTCGATACACTCAGTCCGCTCGCAACCCTGGGACGTGGTTATGCCATTCTCGAAAATCCAGAAACCGGTGCAGTAGTACGAGTCGCCGGTGAAGTTCGTCCGGGTGACACCGTGCGTGCGCGACTGGCGCAGGGGACGCTCGACTGCCGGGTGGAGAAGGTGCGCAGCAATGCCTAGGGCCCTGCTGCTGGCCATAGTATTTGTGCCGCTGATAGCCGCGGCTGAATTGCCGCAACCCAGTCCGGTACCAGGCGGAATTGCGATCATTGCCGTCGGCCCGGACAGCGCACCGGCGCCGCAGGTTCAATTCCAGAAACAGCGCGTACTGGTCATCCGCGCTAACGGCAAGTGGCAAGCCGTTGTGGGGTTGCCGCTTTCGCTGGACGCTGGCGAACAGCAATTGGATATATCGGACCGCGGCGCTACCCGCGCACATGCCTTCGAGGTTCTGCCCAAGCAATACGAAACGCAATATCTCACCCTGGCCAACAAGCGCCAGGTGGATCCCACCGCGGAAGACCTGAAACGTATCAGCCGCGAGCAGGCGTTAAGTAATGCAGCGTTCGCTACCTGGAGCGATACTCTGGCAGACGACCTGCGCTTCGACCTGCCGGCACACGGGCGCTTCTCAAGCGCCTTTGGCTTGCGCCGTTTTTTTAACAATCAGGCGCGCCAGCCGCATTCCGGTCTCGACATCGCTGCACCGGAAGGCGCGCCAATTACTGCACCGGCGGCCGGTACGGTTATCGAAACCGGAAATTATTTCTTCAACGGCAACACCGTGTTTATCGATCACGGCCAGGGACTGGTCAGCATGTACAACCACCTGAGCCGTATCAGCGTGAAAAAAGGTGTGCGCGTGACGCGCGGTCAGCGAATCGGCGCCGTTGGCAAAACTGGACGCGTCACCGGTGCACACCTGCATTGGACGGTGAGCCTCAACAATGCGCGCGTCGATCCAATGCTGTTCCTGTCACCAGCAACACAGGCAGGCGCGGCTTCGCCTTCCGCCACAACACCGGACATTCCGGTCGGAATGAAGCCGAACGGCGGTTGAAGTCCAAAGGTGCTATTAGCTCCGCTCGCGTGACTTTCTCTTTTTCTTGATACGCTCGTCGCGGCGCGCGAGCGCGTGCAAACGTGGTGATTGCTTGCGCTTGGGCTTTTTGACAGCGAAAGGATTTTCGCCCTGCTTGAAGTCGATGCGCACCGGCGTGCCTTCGAGGTGAAAGGCATCCCGGAAACAATTAGCCAGATAGCGCCGGTAAGAGTCCGGTACCGCTGCCACCTGGTTGCCGAAAATCGTCACACGCGGCGGGTTGTGCCCGCTTTGGTGCGCGAACTTGAGCTTGATGCGGCGGCGCTGTGCGATCGGCGGTGGCGTGGCTTGCACGGCCTTCTCCAGCACGCGATTGAGTTGCGCCGTCGGCAGGTCGGCATTGGCCGATGCAAAGGCGCGATCGATCGCCGGGAACAGCGCCGCGATACCGCTGCTTTCCAGCGCCGAAATAAAATGCGGCGGCGCGAATACCACAAACGACAGCTTGCGTTCGATCTCGCGCCGGATCCAGGCGCGCTGCGCCTCGTCCAGACCGTCCCACTTGTTGACCGCCAGTACCAGCGAACGCCCTTGCTCCAGGATGTAGCCGGCCAGGCCGACGTCCTGATCGCTGATCTCGCGGCGTGCATCGAGCACCAGAATCACGACGTTCGCCTCGCCGATTGCCTGCAATGTCTTGATAACCGAATAGGATTCCACGCCTTCATCGACGTGGGTGCGGCGTCGCACCCCGGCGGTGTCGATAAGGATGTAGTCGTGATTGTCGTGCTTCAACGGGATACGAATACTGTCACGCGTAGTGCCGGGCTGGTCGGCAACCACAACGCGCTGTTCGCCGAGCAATGCGTTGACGAGCGTTGACTTGCCCACGTTCGGTCGGCCGGCCACGGCGATGCGTGGCACATCATCCTGCACCTCGACCTCGCTGACCTGCGGTAACGGCGCCAGCACGCGGCCCATGAGCGCATCCAGACCCTCCGCGTGCGCCGCGGAGATGGCATGCGGATCGCCCAAACCGAGTGCAAAAAACTCGGCCGCCGCACTGCCCGGCTCCTGCCCTTCAGTCTTGTTGACCGCCAGCGTCACCGGTTTGCCCAGGCGCCGCAGGAGCTGTGCAATCTCACGGTCATCGGCACTCGGGCCGGTGCGTCCGTCCACCACGAAGACGATGGCGTCGGCCTCATCCATCGCCTGACGGGATTGTGCCGTCATCAGGGCTGCGATGCCCTGTGCTTGCGTGGCCAGTCCGCCGGTATCCACGACCAGGTAGGGCCGATCACCGACGCGGCCCTCGCCGTATTGCCGATCACGCGTCACGCCGGGTTGATCGGCCACGATGGCGTCACGCCGGCGCGTGAGCGCATTGAACAGCGTGGACTTGCCGACATTCGGCCGGCCTACCAGGACAACGACGGGTTTCATAGACGGGTGCGGATTAGAGAAGCGTCAGATGCTTCCCATCTGATCAGGGTGTGCGCGTACCGAGCCGCAACGCAGCCAGGTACCCATTCTGCGTGTTCACGTAGAGCGTGGCGCCATCGGCAATTGGTGCGGCCAGCACCGCCGCGCGCGCTGCGCGCTCGCGCGCCAGGAACCGGCCATCTTCACGCGCCAGCCAATGAACATAACCCTCGAAATCGGCAACCGCCACGGCATTTCCGGTCACCGCAGGTGCGCTCAGGCGGCGCAGAGTCAGTTTGTCTTGCTTCCAGACCGTGGATCCACTTTGCAAGTCAAGCGCGTACACATTACCGCGCACATCACTGACGTAGACATTGCTGCTATCTGCGGCCAGTGCTGAATAGGTTGAAATATCACGCGACCAGAGCAGGCGACCGCTCTCCAGGTTCACGGCCACGATCTTGCCCTGGTAGGCGGCCGCCAACAGGATACGGCCGGACACCAACACCGGGACATCCACGTCAATGAGCCGCTCGATCTCGCTGCGCCCCTGTGGCTGGGCAACCGGTGTTTCCCACAACAGACGCCCATTCTTGAGATTGACAGCCGCGATCTTGCCGCTGGCAAACCCGGTCAACACGGCATCGGATAAAATTACCGGCGTCGCTGTGCCACGCAGGCTCAAGGCCGGCTCGCTGCGATCAAAAGACCAAAGCCGTTTGCCGTTGGCACTCGCCAAGCCAGTGAGCTTGCCATCGACCGACTGCACGACCACCACACCGGAATCGGCGGCCGGCGGCGCCAGCACTTCGCTCGCCACCTGGGCGCGCCAAAGTTCCTGTCCCGTACTCTTGTCGAGCGCTACGACGTCGCCCTTGCGCGAAGCTACCAGGACCAGATCATCACCGAATCCGACGCCACCGGTAATCGCCAGACCAAGATCAGTGCGCCACCGCTCCTTGCCGTCATCCTGCGCCAGCGCGCGAACACGTCCCTTGATGTCCACGCTATAAATCGTGTCGCCATGCCGCGCCGGCCCCAGGCGCAGAAACTGACGATCAGGCCCGGTGCCAACATCGACCGACCAAAGTTCCTTGATGGCAACCGATGGTTCGAAATCAGCCAGAACGGCGGGCTGCTCCACATCCGGACCGCCGAACCAGCTGCAGCCTCCAAGGGCCAGCGCAAATGCGAGCAACCCTGCTTTGCGCATCATGGCGCCTTCTCCGCGCCGAGATTGTCGCGCTTCATGGTCAGCGCCTGCAGGTATGACGAAGTGCGCGGTAATTTCTCGATAGCTGTCTGATAGGCATGACGTGCCGCATCGCGATCGCCCTGGCTCAGCAGCACGTCGCCCCTGATCTCTTCGTACTCGGAAATAAAACCATTCGTATCCTTGATGCTTACCAACACCAGCGCTGACGGGCCCTCGCCCTGATCAAGCAACAGCCGCGCCAGCCGTAAACGCGCGCTGTGCTGAACCGAAACCTCGGTGGCATTGTTCATGGCCCATTCGAGATATGTGCGCACGCCTGCAACATCCTTGGCATCAAAACGCAGCCTTGCCAGCAGCAGTGCCGATTTTCCGGCATAGGGCGTCGCATCATAGTCTTGCATGAGTTTCGTGGCCGCGGCGCTCACAGCATCGAATTTTCCCTGCTGGAAATCGGCAAGCAGGTTTTCGTACAGCAGTGATGCGGCTTCGGCGCGCTTGGTTTTATATTGTTTCCAGTAAGTGCCGCCGCCCAGCAACAGCAGACCGATGATCACACCGGCAATCAGCGCCTTGCCGTATTGCTGCCACCAGTGCTTAAGGGCTGCGAGCTGGTCATCCGGGTTATACGCTTCCAAGTTTGTTCTCCGTAAATCTGTTATAAAATTTCAAAGGTCATCGTCATTGAGCAATCGTGCCTGCAGAAATGCCGGCATCTCGGTCAACCCGACCATCTGTTGCGCCTCATCGACACGCAGGTTCTTCACGCTCACCTGGGCTGCCGCCAGTTCGGTATCACCGAGCAGCAGGGCATAGCGTGCCCCGCTGCGGTCGGCACGCTTGAGTTGCGATTTGAGCGAACCTCCGCCGCAATGCAGCTCGACGCGCAGACCGGCATCGCGCAGCTGTTCGGCGAGCATCAGCCCTTGTTGTGCGACCTGACCATCGCCCAGCGACGCAACATACACCTGTGGCAGCCGATCTGCACCCGCCACCTGCTGCAATGCCGCCAGCTCCGCCAGACGCTCAAGGCCGAGCGCGAAACCGGCGGCCGGTGTCGATTGACCGCCGAGCAGTTCCACCAGCCCATCGTAACGGCCACCGGCACAGACCGTACCCTGCGCGCCAAGTTCGGACGTGACCCATTCGAACACCGTGCGCGTGTAGTAATCGAGACCGCGCACCAGGCGCGGGTTGACTCGATATGGAATGTTCGCGGCTTGAAGATAACCGCATAATTGATCGAAGTGCTGACGCGATTCCTCGTCGAGATACTCGTGCAAGCTGGGTGCCGCTGCGACGAGCGACTGCATGGCCGGATTCTTGCTATCCAGCACACGCAGCGGGTTGCTATCGAGACGCCGGCGGCTGTCTTCGTCAAGGGACTCATGATGCCCACGCAGATACTCGACCAGCACCTGGCGGTAGCGGACGCGTGCCGCCGGCGTGCCGAGTGAATTTATTTGCAGCTCAAGGCCGCGGATGCCGAGCAGCCGCCACAGGCGCGCCGTCACTGCAATGAGCTCGGCATCAATATCCGGTGTACCAACGCCAAATGCCTCTACGCCGATCTGGTGAAACTGGCGGTAACGGCCCTTCTGTGGACGCTCGTGGCGAAACATCGGTCCGGCGTACCACAGACGCTGCGTCTGGTTGTGCAACAACCCATTCTCGACGCCGGCGCGCACACAGCCAGCAGTGCCCTCCGGGCGCAACGTCAGGCTGTCGCCGTTGCGGTCCTCGAAGGTATACATCTCCTTTTCGACAATGTCCGTCACCTCGCCGATCGAGCGTTTATAGAGCTCGGTTTTTTCGATGATCGGAAAGCGGATCTCGCGGTAGCCGTATGCGCTAAGCGTAGATTCGGCCACTTGCTCAATGCGTTGCCAGAGCGACAACACCTCCGGCAGCAGATCATTCATGCCGCGGATGGCCTGGATGGCCTTGCTCAAGAGGTATACCTCAGTTCAGGTTCTGATCGACTGTGTGACCGGATATGGTTGGCGCGTCAACGCACCGGCAATACCGCGGCCTCTTCCTCGCCAAGCGTGAAGCGCGCCATCATCCCGCGTTTGTACCGGGCAATGTCCACGTCCTGGCCATTGTAATCCAGACGCACTCCCGCGGCATTGCCAAGAAAAATGCTCACCGGTGCCACGCCCTCAAGCGTGATGCTGCGCCCTGCCGGCACAGTGTCGTACAGAAGCTTGGTCTGTCGAGCATCGCGAATATCGGCCCACGAATCCTGATCGGCATGCAACACCATCTTTATACGCGGACCAGCGGGCTTCGAGAGAGGCGCAGGTACTGTCACGGTCGGCAACGGTACAACAACCGGCGCGTTGACCGTGGCTGCGACGGTTGGCGTTGCCGGAACCGGTGGCTTGTTACCCGTTGCGACAGCATCTGCCGGTGCAGGGGCGGTCAAGGCCGCAACTGGCCTCCCCGTTTCGCCGTTGGCGTCGACGCCAGGCACGGCCTCCGGCGCTGCTATGACAGGTTCGCTGTCGCGCGCGGCCAGTAGCGGGTTCGGCGGGCGGACGTCACGTCCCTGCCACCAGGCAATCGCCAGCCCGATCACGATCGCTGCCATAAAGTAGGTGACAAAGCGCACCTGATGATGACGACTGGTAATTTCCTTCTGCGGAGCGATCGTCCTGAAATCCGGCGACACCGGCACCGCTGTCAGGCGCGTGTGTGCTTCAAGAATCGGCTCGGGTGAAAGGCCCAACAGCAGTGCATAGCTTTTGAGATAGCCACGCACATAGGTTGCCCCTGGCAGGCTCGAGTAATCATCCTGTTCGAGCGCCTGGATCTGGCGAGTGGCCAGATGCAATTTGGCCGCCACCTCCTCATGCGCAAGGTGTAAATCCGCGCGCGCCTGCGCGAGTTGCGCTCCCGGACCGCGGATTGGTGCGCGCGTGGCGGATTCAGAATGGGAGGTCGTCATAAGGTTACTTTCCTGTCAGGGTACGCAATTGCTTGGCTTCTGCTGACTCCGGGAACTTTCCGCGCAGCCGAAGTGCGTAGGTGGCCTGCGCGTCCTTGGCACCCAGTACGCGCTCGATGCGAAAAGCGAGCAACAATACTTCAGGCGTGTCCGTAGACACTTCAAAATAGCGCTGCATGAACCCGCGCGCCGAAAGCGTCTCGCCTGTCTCGAGACTGTAGCGCGCCATATGCAGGAGCGCCTGCGGCTGCCGCGGGTTATGCCGCAGCGTCGTCCGGAAATAATCGGCGGCCGCTCGTTTATCGGGTTTCTTGAGCTGGCAAATCCCGGCGTTGAGGCTGGCCTGTTCCGGTGTCTTGTAAAGGGGGTTACCGATAGCAGCACGGAATTGCTCGTCGGCATCATCCAGACGCCCACGCTCGCATAAAAACACCGCGTAACTGTTGCGGGCATCAGCATTCGCTGGCTGTTCGTTGATGGCGCGCCGGAAATACTGCTCAGCCTTATCATCATTCTTCAGGCGGATCTGCAGCAATCCCATGATGTGATTCGCCTGTGAATCTTCCGAATTGATATCCAGCGCACGCTCCAGTTCCTGTTGCGCGACGTCGAGTTGATTGCGGGAAAGATAGGTTGCACCAAGCTGGGTATGAATTTCGACGCGCTTGATCTGTTTCGCGGCCTTCTCTTCGCGCTCTGCCTGAGAGGCGCAACCGCCAGCCAGCAGACCGGCAAGAAGCAATGAAATCGCAAGGCGCATCATCAAGGTGAAATTCTCCGGCTTAGCCGCTGCGAGCGTGGCGTCAGATCCTGTATACGGCCAGCAAGCTGCCCGCAAGCGGCATCGATGTCATCACCGCGGGTCTTGCGCGTGACGGTTGTAAGATTGGCATTCATCAATACATCGCGAAAACGGTCGATCGTGACCTGGTCGGAACGCTCGAAGCGCCCTTGCGGAAACGGGTTATAGGGAATCAGGTTCACCTTGGCCGGCACCCCGTCCAGAATCTTCACCAACTCGTGCGCGTGAGTCATGCTGTCATTGACGCCGGCGAGCATGACGTATTCGATGGTCACGCGCCGGCGCGCATCGCCTTCGACATAGCGTTTGCAGGCGGCGAGCAGTTCGGCAATCGGATATTTTCGGTTGAGCGGCACAAGTTCATTGCGCAGCGCGTCATTCGGCGCATGCAGCGACACCGCCAGGCTCACCGGGCATTCCTCGCGCAGGCGTTCGAGCATCGGCACCATGCCGGCGGTGCTGAGGGTCACGCGTCGCCTGGACAGGCCATAGGCCATATCGTCCAGCATGATTTTCATGGCGCTGACCACGTTGTCAAAGTTGAGCAGCGGCTCGCCCATACCCATCATCACCACATTGGTGATGATGCGCTCGCCCTTCGGGTCGCGCCCGAGCGCGCGGTTGGCCGCCCATACCTGGCCGATGATTTCGTGCGCGTCGAGGTTGCGATTGAAACCCTGGTGACCGGTAGCGCAGAACGCACAGTTGAGCGTGCAGCCCACCTGTGAGGACACGCACAAGGTACCGCGTTCGGCCTCGGGAATGAAAACGGCTTCGATGCAGTTGCCATCGGCCAGACGCAACAACCATTTGCGCGTGCCGTCTGCCGCCTGCTGATCGAGTTCGACCTGTGGCGGACGGATCTCTGCGGTTGCCTGCAGGCGCGTGCGCAGCGCCTTGCTCAGATTCGTCATGGTATCGAAATCGGTGGCGCCGTAGTGGTGGATCCACTGCATGACCTGACCGGCGCGGAACGGCTTCTCGCCCAGGTCTGCAAAAAAGTCCTGCAAGGCCGCAAGGTTGAGGCCCAATAGATTGATCTTGCCGTTCGTGGAGGTTTGCATGATTTAGACTATAGCGGGTGCGCGGACATACCTGACCTGTTCAAGATGACGCCTGCCGGCTTCTGGACTGGCATGAAGCACTCAGTCGCCATGTAATCCACTGCATCCTGTTACCACAGCGGACTGACCAGCAACTGGCGCACGGGTTCCGGCCTTTTGAAACAAGGGGATAGTTTAACGGCTAGACACCGCAGAAACAAACGGGCGGCTGGCGGACGACCGTTTGATTCCCGCCAACCTGCACCAACTCAACTACCAGCTTCGTCGATCCAGGCCATCTGGATGGCCTCCAGGATTTTTTCGCCACAATGGGCCGGGTCGTCATCGAACCCGTCGAGCTGCTGTACCCATTGGAATAAGTCAGTAAACCGGACAGTCCTCGGGTCGATATCCGGATGCGCATCGTTCAGGGCGATGGCAATTTCAAGACTTTCTGTCCATTTCAGACCCAATGCGACTCCTAGTGGTGTTCAGACACCATGTTGAGGGTATAGCGGGGAATCTCGATCACCAGCTCCTGTCCGCCGATGCGCGCCTGACAGCTGAGGCGCGAGGTCGGCTCCACGCCCCACGCCTTGTCGAGCATGTCCTCTTCATGATCATCGGCCGGCGGCAATGCCCCAAAACCATTTCGGATGATCACATGGCAGGTGGTGCAAGCGCAGGACTTCTCGCAGGCGTGATCAATATTGATGCCGACATCGAGCAGCGCGTCGCAGATACTCGTGCCCGGATCGGCATCGATGGTCGCGCCTTCCGGGCAGAGTTCCTTGTGTGGCAGTACGTGCAAAAGGGTCATGGCGTCTCAGCTCTTGAATTCATCCAGACGGTGGCCGGTGAGCGCCGCGCGCACGCTGGCATCCATGCGGCGCGCGGCAAACGCCTGTGTGGCGTTATCGACCACGGTAATTGCTTTCTTGATAGCGGCCGTGTCCGCTCCGGTACGCACACTGTGTAATGCCGCAAGCGCCGCATCAATGACCGCGCGCTCATCCCGGCTCAGATACTTGTCGCCATCGACACGCAACGCCGCCTGCACGGCCTCCAATACGCGGTCGGCATCCACCTGCTGCTCGCGCAGGTTGCGTGTCGCGTTATCTTCACTGGCGTGCGTAATGGAATCGCGCAACATTCTCTCAATCTCGGCATCGGTGAGTCCATAGGATGGCTTGACCGTGATCGCTGCTTCAACACCGGTCCCCTGTTCGCGCGCCGCTACGCTCAGCAGGCCGTCAGCGTCCACCTGAAAGGTGACGCGGATGCGCGCCGCGCCCGCCACCATCGGTGGAATGCCGCGCAGCTCGAAACGTGCTAACGACCGGCAGTCGGCAACCAGGTCCCGCTCACCTTGCAGCACGTGAATGAGAAGCGCCGTCTGGCCGTCTTTGAACGTTGTGAATTCCTGGGCACGCACTGTCGGGATCGTCGTGTTGCGTGGAATGATTCTCTCAGTCATCCCGCCCATAATCTCAAGACCGAGCGACAGCGGAATAACATCGAGCAACAGCATGTCGGAGTCCGGCTTGTTGCCGGCGAGAATATCGGCCTGGATGGCAGCGCCGATCGCCACCACCTTGTCCGGGTCGATGGTGGTGAGCGGCTTGCGCTCGAAGAACGATTCGACCTTCTCTTGCACGCGCGGCATGCGCGTCGAGCCGCCGACCATAACCACGTCCCGGATGTCCTTTGACTTAAGTCCTGCATCCTTGAGCGCACGGCGCGTGGGCGCCAGCGTGCGTTCGATCAGTGGGTCGACGAGCTCAACCAGCGTCGTGCGCGTGAGTTCTCCCTTCCAGATCGTACGATCCGGACGCAGAACCTGAACCGAAACGGCCGCTGCGTCGGTCAGCGCCTGCTTGGCGGCGCGCGCATCGCGCAACAAACGGCGCTGCAGCTTGCGGTCGGCATGCTCGCTCAGTCCCGCATGCTGCCACATCCAATCGGCAATGGCGTGATCCATGTCGTCACCGCCCAGCGCCGAATCGCCAGCCGTGGCCAGCACCTCGAACACCCCCCGATTCAGACGCAGAATTGAAATATCGAAAGTACCGCCACCCAGGTCGTAAATCGCGAACACGCCTTCGGCGTTTTGGTCGAGACCATAGGCCACGGCAGCCGCGGTCGGTTCGTTGAGCAAACGCAGAACTTTGAGACCGGCGAGAAGCGCGGCGTCCTTGGTGGCTTGACGTTGAGCGTCATCAAAATAGGCCGGCACAGTGATAACCGCGCCGGTGAGTTCACCGCCCAGAGTCGACTCGGCACGCTGCTTGAGCGCCCGGAGAATATCGGCCGAGACCTCGACCGGACTGCGTTCACCGGCCGTGGTTTTGATGCGCGGCATGCCGGAAGCGCCCGGGCTGAACTCATACGGCAGCAGGTTGCCGAGGCGTTTTATGTCCTCGACCCCGCGGCCCATGAGACGTTTCACGGAAGCAATCGTGTTTAACGGGTCTTCGGCCGCCGCTTCAAGCGCTGCCTCACCGACTTCGGGATTTACACCCGGCCGGTAATGCACCACCGACGGCAACAGGTGCCGGCCCTGTTCGTCCGGCAAGGTGTCGGCGATCCCGCTGCGCATCGTGGCCACGAGCGAGTTGGTGGTGCCGAGGTCAATACCAACCGCGAGCCGATGCTCGTGCGGCGCGGTGGACTGGCCGGGTTCGCTGATCTGCAACAGTGCCATGAATTAAATATGTTTCGTCAGAATAAAAGCGGTGCGACTTTACTCCAGTTCCTCGACCTCATGCGCGAGTTTCCGGAGAAACTGCATTTCGCGCACCAGATTGCGTGCCTTCCGGCGCGCCGGCTCCGAGTTCTCCGCAAAGTGGTCGCGCAGCCGGGCAGATCGTGCCGCAAACTCTTCGTCCACTCGCTGGCGAAGGGACTCCAGGCGTGCGTGCCGGTCGACCGCCTCGCGCGCCTCGGCCAGGCTCTCGCGCAGTTCCATCTGCTCCACGAGAAAGGCTGCATCCATGGCCGTATCGGTATCTTCGCCGGTATCAATGCCCTGCAAACCGAGCAGGTAACGTGCGCGCGCAACCGGATCCTTGAGGGCTTGAAAGGCGGCGTTGATCTGCGCCGTCAGCTGCAACGAAAGGCGCCGATCCGGTTCAGGAGCTGAGGCGAAACGGTCGGGATGGAAACGGCGCTGCAGATCGCGATAACGGACAGCGAGATCGGTTACATCGAGATCGAATGTGATGGGCAGATCAAACAACTCGAAATAATTCTTGCCCAGATCGGCTTGCATGCCGGGGGATACCTGACCGGTCAAACGGTGAAGCTTTCGCCGCAGCCGCACGCGCCTTTGACGTTCGGGTTGTCGAATTTGAAGCCTTCATTCAGGCCTTCGCGGGTGTAATCCAGAACCGTGCCGTCCAGAAACAGCAGACTCTTCGGGTCTACGATCAGCTTCACCCCGTGGCTCTCGAACACCAGCTCATCCGGCTGGACGGTATCCACGAACTCGAGCACATAGGCCTTGCCCGAACAACCGGAAGTACGCACGCCAAGACGCAGGCCCTCGCCCTTGCCGCGCTTGTCGAGGGACTTGCGGACGTGTGCAGCGGCGGCTTCGGTCAGACTGATTGCCATGGGTATGCCTTCTGTCTTCGGTGTCTGTCTGTGAACAAACTCATGCAGCATCTGCCTTGCTGCCCTTGGCGCGTTTCTGCTGGTAATCGCTGATTGCGGCCTTGATGGCATCTTCAGCCAATACCGAGCAGTGGATCTTGACTGGTGGCAGCGCCAGCTCTTCTGCGATCTGTGTATTCTTGATCTGACCGGCCTGCTCCAGGGTCTTGCCCTTCACCCACTCAGTGAGCAGCGAGCTTGAGGCAATAGCCGAACCGCAGCCGTAGGTCTTGAACTTGGCATCCTCAATGACACCCTGCTCATTCACCTTGATCTGCAATTTCATCACGTCACCGCAAGCCGGCGCGCCAACCATGCCGGTGCCGACCGATTGGTCGCCTTTGTCGAAGGCGCCGACATTGCGCGGGTTCTCGTAGTGATCCAGTACCTTGTCGCTGTATGCCATGCTTGCTAGCCCTCGTTTCTGCTCATGTCTGTCATGCGTACGATCCGCGACACCCAGTTTAGTGCGCCGCCCATTGCACCGTGCTGAGATCAATACCTTCCTTGTGCATGTCCCAGAGCGGTGAAAGATCGCGCAGCTTGCCGACCTTTTCCTTCACCAGCTTGATGGTGTAGTCCACATCTTCCTCGGTCGTGAAACGGCCGAGCGTAAAACGGATCGAACTGTGTGCCAGTTCGTCGTTACGACCGAGTGCGCGCAACACATAAGACGGCTCAAGACTCGCCGAGGTACAGGCTGAACCGGACGACACGGCAATGTCCTTGAGTGCCATAATCAGAGACTCACCTTCGACCAGGTTGAAGCTGATGTTAAGGTTTCCGGCAATGCGTTGTCCGATGTCGCCATTCACATAGACCTCTTCGATATCTTTGAGGCCATTATAGAGGCGGTCGCGCAGCTTGAGGATACGTTCGCTTTCCTGTGCCATCTCGGCCTTGGCGATTCGAAAGGCTTCGCCCATACCAACACACTGGTGCACCGGCAATGTGCCGGATCGCATGCCGCGCTCGTGCCCGCCGCCGTGCATCTGCGCTTCGAGCCGCACGCGTGGCTTGCGGCGCACGTACAAAGCACCAATACCTTTCGGGCCATAGACCTTGTGCGCCGAGAGCGAAAGCAGATCAATATTCATGGCATTCACGTCGATCGGCACCTTGCCGGCACTCTGCGCGGCATCGGTGTGGAACAGGACGCCTTTGCTGCGGGTGAGTTTTCCGATTGCTGTCAGGTCTTGAATCACCCCGATCTCGTTGTTGACGTGCATCAGTGACACAAGGACCGTGTCCGGACGCAGCGCTGCTTCCAGTTTTCCGAGATCGACAAGACCATTCTGTTCAGGATCGAGATAAGTCACCTCGAACCCTTCGCGCTCCAGATGGCGGCAGGTATCGAGCACGGCCTTGTGTTCGGTCTTGCAAGTGACGATGTGCCTGCCCTTGCCCTTGTAGAACTGCGCCGCGCCCTTGATGGCAAGATTGTTGGATTCGGTGGCGCCGGACGTCCAGACGATTTCTTTCGGATCGGCGCCAAGCAGCGCGGCAACCTGTGTACGCGCTTCTTCCACCGCCTCGTCGGCATGCCAGCCAAACACATGCGAGCGTGATGCCGGATTGCCGAACTCACCGTCCATGGTCAGAAACGAGCACAGCTTGCTGGCGACACGCGGGTCAACCGGCGTGGTCGCCGAATAATCAAGATATATCGGTTTTCTCATGGCGCTCTCTGCGGGTACAACTATAACTCATGCATTCGCACGTCCCAACCCGGCCGCGCGCTCTACGTGGACCTTCAGCGTGCCGCAACCACCGAGACGCGTTTTTCGCGATCACGCTCGCGCTGACGCTCGGCAACATCACGCACATTCGGCTCGGCCACAAGATCGGCCAGGGTAATTCCGTTCAGGAAGTCGTGGATGCGCTCGCTCAGCGAGTGCCAGAGATCGTGCGTCAGGCAGCGTTCATCGCCCTGGCAATTCTTGTCGCCGCCACAGCGCGTGGCATCGATGTTCTCGTTGATGGTAATCACGATCTGGGCCACGGTGATTTTGTCCGGCGCCAGAGCAAGCGTGTAGCCGCCCCCTGGACCGCGTACGCTGTCTACGAGGCCGTTCCGGCGCAGGCGCGCAAAAAGTTGCTCAAGATAGGACAGGGAAATTCCCTGGCGTTTGGCGATTTCAGAAAGGGTCACGGCGCCCTGCTGGTAATGGAGCGCCAGATCCAGCATGGCGGTTACCGCATAGCGTCCTTTGGTCGTCAGTTTCATGTCGAAGGCCCGAGGGTTATGTTCGATTTACCAGGTCACACTCTGGCATATCCGACATAATCAGTCAAGTATTGCACGCCGACAATGTTGGTCAGGTGCCTGAGTGGCGTTCAGTCGCAGATGTCGGGCCGCCGTGCTATCCCTTGTCCTTGCGGGCTTTCAGGCTCATGGCTGACTTGTTGTGCGCATCTGTTCCAGCCGAAGCTGCGGTAACGTCGTGCAGCCGTTTTTCCTGCAACGCCAACTGCTCATCGACAACATGCAAATGATCAAGTATTCGGTCAAGCGCCTGGGTGACCGGATCGGGCAACTGGCCATGGTGCTGACCGTAAGCGTCGAAACCGATTTTTTCAGCCATGGCACGACGCTTCTCGGAATTGACATCATCCTTGGCAATCACAATACGCCCCGGAATACCTACAACCGTAGCGCCCGCCGGCACGTCCTTAACTACCACCGAATTTGAACCCACGCGCGCATTATCACCGAGGGTTATCGGCCCAAGAATCTTGGCGCCTGCACCGACCACGACATTCCTGCCCAGCGTCGGATGGCGCTTTGCCTTTTCCCAGCTGGTTCCGCCCAGCGTCACGCCATGATACAGCGTGCAGTCATCGCCGATCTCGGCCGTCTCGCCAATCACCACGCCCATGCCATGGTCGATGAAAAAACGGTTGCCAATGGTGGCGCCTGGATGAATCTCAATGCCCGTGAACCAGCGTGCAAACTGTGCCAGTACGCGTGCAATCAGTTTTAAGCGCCAACGCCACAGACGATGCGTAACCCGATGTGCCCAGACCGCATGCAATCCTGGATAGGTGAGCAACACCTCAAGCGTCGAGCGCGCTGCCGGGTCGCGCTCAAAGACACTGCGTACGTCGTCGCGGATGCGTTGGAACATGGCTGACCTCTCGCCGGATTAGACCATTCCCGACTACATCAATCAAGATTTTGTCCGAGTTACCGGTTGGGTAACAGCCGACAGTATGCCACGCAGGATGTTTACCTCGTTACTCGTCATTTCCACCCGATTGAACAGACGCCTGATCCTGCGTGTCAACAGGCGCGGGTTATTGGGGTCGAGAAATCCGCTTTCCACCATCACTTGGTCGAGATGCTGGTAGAAACGCTGCACCTCCGCGCTGCTCGCGAGCGGTTCGCCGAGCAAGTCAGCAGTATTGCCGGGCACTTCCACGGCGCCCGTTTCAATTGCACGCCGGATTTCATAGGTAATCACCTGCACAGCGCAAGCCAGATTGAGTGATGAGAATTCCGGATTCGCCGGGATGTTCACCAAAGCCTGGCAGCGATCCAGCTCGTCATTCGTGAGTCCGGTGCGCTCCCTGCCGAACAGCACTGCAACCTCCTGGATATTTGCCGCCTCAGCCACTCTGCGCGCCGCCTCATCGGGCGCAAGCATCGGCCATGCAATACGCCGCTCGCGCGCACTCGCACCGATCACCAGGTGACAATCCGCAATGGCCTCATCGAGCGTGACGCACACCTGTGCCTGTGACAGCACGTCGTCTGCACCAGCGGCACGCGCGCTCGCCTCCTCCCCCGGAAAATCTTCCGGCGCCACCAGCACCAGGCGCGTCAGGCCCATGTTCTTCATGGCGCGCGCGCAGCCGCCGATGTTGCCGCCATGGGACGGTTGTACCAATACGATGCGGATACGGTTCAGGGGCATGATCGATACATTCGCTCGTGTAAATTTTCCAAACAGGTTGGCGGCGGTTACAATGCGCGCATGTATCGCATTTTGTGAAGGCAAGCCTGCGCAAAATAGCCATATTAATTTACAATCCGGGGAATTCCATGCATCCGATGCTGAACACGGCTGTGAAGGCCGCGCGCCGCGCCGGCAAGGTGATCATGCGCTACGCCAGCCAGATCGACCGGCTGACCGTCGAAAACAAGGGGCGCAATGACTTCGTCAGCCAGGTGGATCGCGAGGCCGAGGCCGAAATCATCGATGTCCTGAAACGCGCCTATCCGGATCATGCCATTCTCGCAGAGGAGACCGGGCGTCAGGGAAAAAGCGAATTCCTCTGGATCATCGACCCGCTCGACGGCACCACGAATTACCTGCACGGCTACCCGCAGTTTGCCGTTTCCATTGGCCTGCACCAGCAGGGCCGTGCCATGCAGGCAGTGGTGTTCGACCCCCTCAAAAACGAGCTGTTCACCGCATCGCGCGGCGCCGGCGCGCAGCTCAACGACCGCCGCATGCGTGTAAGCGGTGTCAATCATATGGAAGCGGCGTTGCTCGCTACTGGTTTTCCCTACAAGTCGATGGACAACCTCGAAGTCTGGATTAGCACCTTTCGCACCCTGTTGCCGCGCGTAAGCGGCGTGCGCCGGGCCGGTTCGGCGTCGCTCGATCTCGCACACGTCGCCTGTGGACGGCTGGACGGGTTCTGGGAATTCGGCTTGAGCCCTTGGGACATGGCCGCCGGCTGTCTGTTGATCGAAGAAGCCGGCGGCCTGGTAGGCGACTTCTGCGGCGGGCAAAATTTTGTCGACGCCGGCCATGTAATCGGCGGAACGCCGAAAATCTACAATGAACTCCTTGGACTGATACAGCCACACATACCGCCAGACTGGTGCCGTTGAGTTTCAGTCCCTAACGGGCGATGTCCGCAAACACCACTTGGGCAAACGCGCTGCTGCGCTCCACCACATTTATCACGCGCACGCGTCGTGGCGGCGACTCGCTATCCGCTATCTCGATGTCTTCACCCGCCTGGCAAGTACCGCGCGCCACCAGTAACGTAGCCGGTTGACGCAGCGCTTCAATTGGCGGCAACAACAACGCCTGACAGTACGGCACAACATCCGTACCGGCCGGACGCACAGCAAGTGGGCGTGCCTGCGGGGCGAGCATCTCGACGCCCATCTCGACATGCTGCGTGTCCGCGCTTTTCACCCAGCGCACCGCGCCGACGCGCCACTGGTTAAGCGCCGGATTCTGGATTCCTATTACATCCCCCACGCGCACCGGTATCCCGGCCTCGCCATTGCGTGCCAATGACAGGCCACCGGCACTCTCGTCACGCAGTTGCCAGCGACTGTCCACACGGAACAATTCCGGCAAAGGAGCCGTCACCGGCCGCTCATCCTGAGACTCCGCTTCCAGGGAAAAACAATCTGGCGGTTCCGCAGCCCGCTCCGGGATGGCAGCAGACGCTTGAGGCGGCGTGAATGGCCGCTGCCCGTCACAAAAAAAGTGCACGGCGTTGATGCCTACGCACAACGATAACGGCTGCGGTGAGTGACGACGGGAAAACTGGCGCCGCCCGGCAAGCCCCCAAAAACGCAGCATGCGTTTAAGGCTGTCCACACAGGCTGCGCCGACACATTCGAAACCCAGTCCGAGGACTCGCGGCGATTCGCCTTTCTGCAGGCGCTTGCTAAAGTCGTGCGCGACGCGCGCCAGTTCAATCGCATTCAGGGCGCGCAGCGACGGCGCAGGCTGCAACGACACATCGCGCGGGAACGGCGCGGCCGGGTGATCGGCGTCGAAATCGATGAGAAAGTGTCCGACCGGGTTGACAGTCTGGATTGCGGAAATGATTTCGGCCTTCTGCCCCCAGCGCGCGAGAAAGGCATTCACCTGATGACATTCATTTTGCGGTAACTGATACGGCCCGCACAGGCCGAGCAGGAGCGCCTGCAAATAAGCGCGCGTCACTGTCGTGCCCTCCTCGAGGCCGTCGATGGCCAGCAGACGATGCTCCTGACCGTGCTGCTCGGCATATCGGAAAAAGCCGTGCATTTCCTTCCACACACCCGGCGGGGAAGGCATGTACACCTGATAGGAACGGAGCAATACCTCGCCGAGGTAACGTATGGAACGCTCCAAGGCGAGCAAGTAGGCATCACTTTCCCACGGCTTGCGTTCGTTCAAGCCAGCCTTAAGCACATGCTTATAGCCGTGCGCCATCTCCATGTGCAGCTGGCGGAGGAAATCAGCCAGTTGTTTCAGCCGTGGCCGAAGCGGCAGGGAAAGACGTGCAAAATGCGGCTGCAGTCCGGCGGCGATCACTGCCACCGGCTTGCGATAGAGCTCCATGAGCACCAGTCGGTCATCCGCTTCCAGGGACATGCGGTTCAGGGTAAACAAGGCCTGATAAATCTGCTGCGCCGCCTGAACGCTATCCGCCAGCGGCAATGCCGCCAGCCAGGCGGCCGCCTCTGTCGGGTCGGTTTCCACTACCCAGGCCGATGTCTGCTGTGGCGGCAACACGAACGACGGAAGCACAATGCTCTCGGACTTCGGGAGCAAACCAGGTTGGCTCATGAAAGGATGAATATGGTTATCTGCATGCTCACATGCTGTTCGAGGCCGTGCACGCCGTCAAGTAGATTGTGCTTTATGCACAGTACGTTATCGCAGCACAACATTCCCGGCATCGTGCCCGTCACGGCGGCATTCCCGCAAATGGGGCCTGGGGAGCCAATCCCGAGTCAATTTAAATTGGCCGGCCCAGCGTGTATTATCGCGCCTCGCCATTATGTCTCCGGAGAGAAGCAATGACCTACGTGGTCACCGAAAACTGCATTAAGTGCAAATACACCGACTGCGTCGAAGTCTGCCCCGTGGACTGCTTCCACATGGGCCCAAACATGCTGGTGATCGATCCGGACGAGTGCATCGACTGCACCTTGTGCGTGCCGGAATGTCCGGCGAATGCCATCTACGCGGAAGACGACGTCCCGGCCGGGCAGGAGCAGTTCCTGGCATTGAATGCCGAGCTGGCCAAGAAATGGCCAGTGCTCACCGAACGCAAGGAACCGCCTGCGGATGCCGCGGATTGGGACGGCAAGCCGGACAAGCTGAAACTCTTGCAGCGTTGATGACCGGCCCCGGTGCCGATGTAACAGCACCGGGGCAACCTGTCCAAGCGTCCCTACAGACAGACGGCCCAGCACTTACGTGGTGTTTATGAATCCACGGCCATTGACCGCACGGTCCCGTTGTCTGAACTGTCAGCAGCGACCACGCAATTGCGGCCGCGCGTTTTGGCGGCATACAGGGCCCGATCTGCCTGGCGCAGCAGCCACAAACCCGGATCCTCAAGCGAGGCGCGCTGGTCGGCGGCAAGACTGGCCAACCCGAAGGATGCCGTCACCCGCAGGTTCACGCCACGTGCTGCCGTGAGCGCAAGGCTGTCAACGGCAGCCCGCAGACGCTCGGCAATTTCTGCGGCCCTCTGCATTTCAGTGGATGGCAGCAGCAAGACAAATTCCTCACCGCCATAACGCGCCAGCACATCGCTGGCTCTCAACCCTTTACTCAGTGCACGTGCTGCTTCCTGCAAGACAAGGTCACCGGTCTGATGACCATGCTTATCGTTGATCTGCTTGAAGTGGTCGAGATCCACCAGCAGACAGGAAAGCTCCCCGCCCCGGCGCAACCACTGACTGATCTCTTCACGCAGCCGCCGGTCGAAAAACCGGCGGTTCGCAACCTGTGTCAATGTGTCCGTAAGACCGTCGTGCCGCAAACGTGCGCGATTCACGCTGTTGTCGATACAAATCGCAGTCACGGCAGCGAGGTGCTCCAGCAAGTCGGTCGCAGCGTCCGGCATGAAGTGGTTCGGGTCAGCGCTGCCCTGATTGAGGCTGCCAACCCGCACGCCACGCAGCATGAGCGGCGCGATGGCCATCGACTGCAGACGATCGGTGGTGTGCGGAAACAACTTCTGCTGACTGGCGGGATCGACTGCGCCGAGCCGTGGACCATCCGGGGCAATCAACCCGGCTGCTGGCACGCGCAGCGCGACAAAGGCGCTGCTGGGTAGCTTCTCGCCCTCCTGCTCCAGCAAATGCGTGAGCTCGTAGTCCGGGTCGAGCCAGGCGACAGATACGGCTTGCACACCGGGGAAAAGCTCCGGCAGTCCCTTGGACAACACAGCTATCACTGCGCGTAGCGTATCCGCTGTCAGCATGCGCAGCTCGATTTCCCGGAACCCCGCCCAAATGCGCTCGTTTCCGCGCAGGCGCGATTCAATATCCGTGACGAGCGCTGCACGATGTGCAACCGGGGCATCCATGCTTACTTCCTGTCGCAGTGCCGTCTGGAAACGGCGCAAGATTCTGCGAATGAAGCCGTCTTCAGTGTGCCGCTTCAGTCTTTTTTCCATCCTGCAGCCCAAGCGCAGCCAACAGTTCAGCGGCGGGCGCATAGCCCGGCAGGACGCGCCCGTCATCCATCACGATGGTTGGCGTTCCTTCCACACCGACTTCCTGACCGAGACGCACATGTTCGTCCACCGGATTGGCGCAAGTCTTGAGCTCCAGTTTTCCACCGCTCTTCGCGATTCCGAGCGCCTTTACCCGGTCATTGGCGCACCATACGGCAATCGAGCGATTGTAGGTTGCCGAGCCTTTGCCGGCACGCGGATAGAGCAGGTAACGCACCTTTACCCCGGCCTGCACGAGTTTGGGCACTTCATTGTGCAGACGTGCGCAATAGGGACAATCCACATCCGTAAACACGGTGAGTGTGCGTTTCGGTTTGGCAGGCCCAAGCACGATCATGCTGGCCTCGCCCAGGGCGTCAATTGATTTCAGCACCAATCCGCCACGGCGCGTTGACGTTAAATTGCGGCGCCCTTCCAGATCGATGAGGTCGCCCATCAACATGTATTGACCATCCGCGGACACATAGGCCACGCGCGTGCCGAAGACCATTTCGTACAGGCCTGGTATCGGAGATGGCCTTAGATCGGTGATGGAAATCTCCGGCAAGCGTTTCTGCAAGTTTTGTTTGAGTTTCTCGGCGTTGTCATCGGCCTGCACGGAATGACTGAGTAGCATGGCACACAGGGCGCCCAAAATGGTGCGCAACGAAATATTCACAGGCAGATATCTCACAGGTTGGTGGATCGAATGCCAATATGGCGTCTGACGGCATAATACCGCCACACCATCGGCATGGCGAGCATGACCCGGCCAATTCAGGTGCGCGTGAATTTCCGCTCCGACTCCAGCACCACCTGGGTCATGGGCACCACGCTGTCTGGGTTGAGCGAAATCGAACTGATGCCCTGACGCACCAGCCACTCGGTAATCTCAGGAAAATCCGAAGGCGCCTGCCCGCAGATGCCGACGTATTTGCCAAGCCGCCGGGCCGTGGCGATGGCCATTTCCATCAGTTTCAGAACGGCTGGGTCGCGCTCGTCGAAACCGGTAATGAGCCCCGAGTCACGGTCCACGCCAAGGGTCAGCTGCGTCAGATCGTTGGAACCGATAGAGAAGCCATCGAACAGCTCTAGAAAATCTTCAGCGAGCAGCGCGTTCGCCGGAATTTCGCACATCAGGTAAAGCTTGAGCCCCTGTTGTCCGCGCGCCAAGCCTTGTTCTGCCATCGAAGTCAGCACCTTCCGTGCCTCTGTGACGCTGCGCACAAATGGCACCATAACCGAAACATTGGTCAGACCCATGACTTCGCGCACGCTCTTCAATGCCTGACATTCCATGGCAAAGCTGTCGTGGAAGCTGGGTTCGTAGTAACGCGCGGCACCGCGCAAACCGAGCATCGGGTTTTCTTCTTTCGGCTCGAAATGGTGGCCGCCAAACAGTGACGCATACTCATTCGACTTGAAATCGCTCAATCGCACGATCACTTCCTTCGGGGAAAACGCAGCGGCGATCATCCCGATACCCTCTGAAAGGCGATCCATGAAGTAGCGGCGTCGATCGCCGTAACCGGCAACCAGTTGGTCGAGTTGCCGCTGCTCCTCCGGGTCGAGACGCTCGTACTCCAGAAGCGCGCGTGGATGCACTTGAATGCTGCGTCCGATTATGAACTCGAGACGTGCGAGACCCACGCCATCGTTTGGCAGGAACGAATGATCGAAGGCCTGATCCGGGTTCGCGAGGTTCATCATGATGCGTGTGCGCGGACGCTTCCCGGGCGCAAGCTGAATCTGCTCCGCGTGGAATTCCTGTATACCGTCGTAGACGAAGCCCGCATCGCCTTCTGCGCACGACACCGTAACCTCAGCATCATCGGTAATTGCCTGCGTGGCATCTCCACATCCTACAACTGCGGGAATTCCGATCTCCCGTGCAATGATCGCCGCGTGACAGGTGCGCCCACCCCGGTTCGTGACCACAGCACTTGCGATTTTCATGGCCGGCTCCCAGTCGGGGTCGGTCATGTCGGTGACCAGCACCTCGCCGGGCTGAAGTTGATGCATGTCCGCGATCTTGTGAATGACCCGCGCCCGGCCGGCCGCGATCTTGCGGCCAACGCTTTTACCGCGCACCAGTTCCGCACTGCGCGTCAGGAGTCGGTACACTTCGTAATCACTGACCGATTCGCGCGCGCGCACGGTTTCAGGACGCGCCTGCACAATAAACAGTTCACCGCTTTGCCCGTCTTTGGCCCATTCGATATCCATCGGCATCGGCTGACCGGCGATCTGCGAGTAGTGCGCCTCGATGCGCATGGCATAACGCGCCAGCTCCAGGATATCGTCATCGTTGAGCGCGAAACGCCGGCGCTCATCTTCCGGCACCGGCACATTGCGTGTTGAAAACCCGGCCGCCGAGTCGCGCGCGTACACCAGTTTCATCGCCTTATCGCCGAGTTGACGCTTGATTATCGGGCGCTTGCCCGCTGCCAGTGCCGGCTTGAAAACACAAAACTCGTCCGGGTTGACCACACCCTTGACTACATTTTCGCCCAAGCCGAACGAGGCATTGATAAACACCACGTCGCGAAAACCGGTTTCCGTATCGAGTGTAAACATGACACCCGACGCACCCAGATCGGATCGCACCATTTTCTGCACACCGATGGACAGCCCCACATGCAGGTGGTCGAAGCCGCGGCTGGCGCGGTAGGAGATGGCGCGATCATTAAACAACGATGCGAACATGCGCGGACAGGTGGCGAGCAAATTCTGGATGCCGCGGATGTTGAGAAAGGTATCCTGCTGTCCGGCAAAGGATGCCGTCGGCAAATCTTCGGCGGTAGCCGAACTCCGTACCGCGACATCCGGATCCGGTCCATACTCCAGCGCCAATTGTGAATACGCTTCGGTAATCTCACGCACCAACTGATCCGGAAGTGTCGCGTGCGTGATCCACTCGCGAATCTGCGCGCCCGCAGCCTCCAGCGCCGGAATATCACCCGTATCCAGGACAGAAAGCCGCGTGTGAATTTGATCTGTGAGATTGTTCGCGGAAAGAAAATCAAAGTAGGCTTGGGCGGTCGTCGCAAACCCGTTCGGCACGCGCACGCCGTGCACACTCAAACGGCTCACCATCTCGCCGAGCGAAGCGTTCTTGCCGCCCACCAGCGCCACGTCGGTGTTGCCCAGCATGTTGAATGGACGTATGTATTTCATAACACCATCAAGCCAGAAATGGCTGGCCGGGGAAAGCGTTAAAACATCGTCATAATGCTATTGTCCTTTCCATACAAATGGTTATGCAAACCACCTTTCCTGCACTCAGACACATATCCACCGGACGGCTGCTATATTTACGAGGATACCTCGATGACGATACCGCAAACGAAACAAAGTGTGGCGTGACCATTCCTGACCCAAAAAATCCAAGAGAACGTGCGCAGGGAGGATCACGTCTCGGGAGCTGGCTGCTGCACCACCTCGGCTTCGACAGTATCCGGGGCCGCTACCTGTTGGCGGCCTGCTTTTTTGTGGCCATCGTGCTGACCGCCGGCTGGGCCGCCCAGCACATGGTCAGTCATACTTCCCATCAAAGCACCATCAACGTTGCCGAACGCGAACAGATCAGCCGATTGCTCATTGACCTCAGCGACGACGTCTGGCTGACCGAGACCGCCCTGCAGGGCTTCATGATGTCTCCCGAGAAACAGCGGCGCGTGGCGACCCTGGCTAGCATCGATCACCTCATCGCCGATCTCACGACTCTGTCCAGTACCGACTGGACAGAACGCTCTCCTTCGCGGCACGAAAAGTTGCTGCAGATATCGGCAGACTTGCAGGAACTGCGCCGGCAAAGCGAACACCTGATGGAAATACGGGTGGATGCGGAAAAACTGTTCCCAGCCATGCACCACATGATCGGCAAAATGCTGCCGAACAATAACCTGTTCCTGACCTACGCCACTCTCGCCATGGATGAGGCAGCCGATCGTCGCGACTCGCCGTCCCAGGAGGAGATTCGCTGGTTGTTCTCGGAGGTCCGCTACGCCTGGTCCGTCATGATCGGCAACTTCCGTGTTTTTGTTGCAAACCGATTCGGCGTCTTTCCCGGCGATCCGGAAGCCGGCATGAAGAACCAGCACCAGCAAATCGAGTTCTACCACCAGATGGTCAATCGCCACATCGCGGCGATCGCACAATTCGGAAAAACAGACAGCCTTGAGTTCCAGCAGGTTGAATCGTTGGCGAACATGCGCAGAATCAGCAAGGAATGGCACGATGCCTATCTGCAGGCAGCGGCCATTTACAGCTCGGAACGCTGGCGTGCAGATGTGCCGCTCTTGCGTGACTACATCCAGCCGCTGTTTTCCCGTCTGTGGGTGGAGCTGAACGTACTGCGCGGCGAACTCGAAAGCGCCGCGGTCAACGACATGACGTCGGTCACGGGCATCGCCGACCGGCTGTCCGGGGCCCTGTGGCTGATATCATTGATCACCATCGCCTTGACCGCCGCCGGCTATCTGTTCTTTGAGTACACCGTGCGCCGTCCGATCGCCGATGTCGCATCGGCCCTCAAATCCGAGGCGCTGGGGGCGAATGCGCCACGCATGCAGCGCACGACCACAACAGAAACCCGCACTCTCATCGAAGCCTTCAACCACATGCGCAGTCAGGTGCGCTCCCGTCAAGAGCGCCTGCAAACCATCCTCGACAATACCGCCGAAGGCATTATCACCTTCGACGTGCTCGGCCAAATCGAGGGATATAACCTGGCCGCAAGCCGCCTGTTCGGCTGGACAGAACGTGAGGTGATTGGCCAGAACATCAGTGTTCTGATGCAGCGGGATGCCCAGACCGAAACAAACACCTACCTCAGCCGGCTGTTGAACAACGAACTGGACGGTCTGGTTGGTCAAGAGGGGTCTGTCAGCGGGCAACGCAAGGGTGGAACCAGCTTCCCCATGGCCATCAAGATCAACGGCATGTGGCTGGAGGGCAAGCGGCTGTACACCGCGCTGGTTGCCGACAACAGCGAGCGTACGGCCATACTCGAACACCTGCGTGCGAAAGCCGAGCACGACGACTTGACCGGCATTCACAATCGCGGCTTCTTTCTGGATGAGCTGGCACGTGCCGTGGAACGCGCCCACCGCACCCATCAGGTCAGCACGCTGCTCTACATCGACCTCGACAATTTCAAGTACGTCAATGACACGCTGGGCCACCTCGCCGGAGATCGTTTGCTGATTGAGGTCAGCGAACTGCTCCGCAAACGCGCGCGCCGCAGCGACCTGATTGCCCGCTTGGGGGGCGACGAGTTCACCATGCTGCTCTATGACACGCGCGCCGAGGAAGCGCGGTCAATCGCGGAATCCTTTCGCAAGGCACTGACAGCCTACCGTTTCCGTCAGGCCAGCGAGCAGGTCGACGTGGGCTGCTCAATCGGTGTTGCCGTCATCAACGCCGAGGCACGCTCTGCCGAAGAGGTATTGTCGCGCGCCGATTTTGCCTGTCACCTGGCCAAGCGTGACGGACGCAACCGCGTGCACGTTTTTGACGTGCAGGATGAGGCGAATGTCACAGCGCTGTCCCTGGACATGGGCTGGTCGCGGCGCATCAAGGACGCACTCGAGCATAACTACTTCGTGCTGGCCGGCCAGCCCATTCTGGACAGCCGCGATCGGCAGACTTCCGCCTACGAGATTTTGATTCGCCTGCGTGATGAGCAGGGTGCCCTGATCATGCCGAGCGGCTTCCTTCCGGCCGCGGAGCGTTTTGGTCTGAGCGCGGACATCGACCGCTGGGTGATCACCAATGCCATCCGTATGCTGGCCAGACTACGTCACGAATCACCCGGACTGCGCTACAGCATCAACCTGTCCGGTCAAACCCTGTCGGAACCCGCGGTCTGCGATCTGGTCATCCACGAACTCCGGCGCGCCAACCTGGACCCCTCCGCGCTGACTTTCGAAGTCACGGAGACCGTGGCTATTGCCAACATGGCACTGGCGGAAAATTTCCTTGCCAAGCTTCAGCAGATCGGCTGCAGTACTTCCCTGGACGACTTTGGTGCCGGCATGTCGTCGTTCGCCTACCTGCGTGAATTGCCGGTCGACTACGTTAAAATCGACGGCCGGTTCGTGCGGAATCTGACGACGAATCCCACCGACCAGGCAATGGTGCGCGCCATGAATGACATTGCCCATGCCTTGGGAAAAAAGACCATTGCCGAGTTCGTGGAAGACGAGGATTGCTTCCAGCTCCTGCGCGAATACGGCGTGGATTATGCGCAAGGCTTCCATCTCGGCAGACCAGAAGTCCTTTCGGTAGCTGCCGAGAGCAGCTCCGTCGCTGACACAGAGCAACGAGTTGTTTACCTGAAACCGCATTGATCCTGAAAACGGTTGCATGCCGACCGTGTTTTCACGCCCTCATTCTTCTTCTCCATGACGAGCACCCAAGTGACTGGCGGGCTATGGCATAATGACGTCATGAAACCCCGAGACACCTTGCAACGATTTGTTTTTGAGCACGCCGCCATCCGCGGCGAAATCGTGCACCTGGACAGTGCCTGGCGCGCCGTGCTCGAACGTCATGAGTACCCGCCCGCCGTGCGCAACCTGCTCGGCGAGCTCATGGCGGCGGCGGTCCTGCTCTCCGCAATGCTCAAGTTCAATGGCTCCATGATTCTGCAAATCCAGGGCAACGGGCCGGTCAACCTGCTGGTCGTGGAATCCACCAGCGAACGCACCCTGCGCGGCATGGCGCAATGGAACGGCGAACTGACTTCAATGCCATTCTCTGATCTCGTAGG
>Ga0315281_10000838_pt1 | contig 44331 bp, 41 predicted proteins | sample YL17G07_0_MG_FD_204540 | JGI IMG/M metagenome (GOLD analysis project Ga0315281, IMG submission 204540) | Sediment microbial communities from Yellowstone Lake, YNP, Wyoming, USA - YL17G07_0 | ecosystem: Environmental > Aquatic > Freshwater > Lake > Sediment | place: USA: Wyoming | collected...
AGGTAGCTGTTCTGTCATTCCCCAATAGCCTAAGGCTGACCAGAAACCCACATAGTAGTCGTTTCCTAGGATTCCTGTGAGAATTGTGAATACGTGTTCTGTCCAAGTGCCTTCTATTCCAGACTTGTTTAACTCTACAGAAGCGACGTAACTCTTAGTTTCGCCACTAGGCTAGATATACGCATAGAATCCTCCATACTGCTCGTTTTCAGCCTTGATCGTATAGACGATCCGCCAATAATTGGTTGGAACAGTGAAATCCTCCGTGTCCTTATCCGCTGAGCCAGTGAGCGTTTTTATCGTCTTCCATTCACCTTGTGCTAGGATTTGTGTAGAGGTTGACTGGGCGGCTACGATAATCACGATGATTAACACAGAAAGCAGCTTGATTGAGAGTTTCATGAGTGAATCCTACCTAGTTGTAGGGGTTAAGATTTTGCATGCCATAGCTAATTACGCGCACGACGTGGACTCGAAACATTAGGACTGTGAAACCCGAATGAAAAGGGGAGACTCTCTCCCAACCCATGTGGATATGTGCATCTGCGGCCATCTACGATTTCAGCACTACGGGAGATTTGGACGTGAAGCGTGTGTCTTGCACGTTTGTGACTGCGTTGTCAAGCTCGCAGGACTGAGTACATGAAAATGTGGTCTCCTACTGGGTTCGCCGTTTGCGTTCCGCCCGCCAGCCAAGCTTCACGGCGTCTTCCATTCCGATGCGCTTGATGAGTAGCTGTTTCCTTTCCAGATCCAATTGAACTAGGCATGGGTCGCCAACTTTGAGCGGGAACGATGAATCCTCGCTCACCTTGGTGGGGATGTAAATCCAGAAGCGCTGGTACTGGCGACCTTTGCTTACGGACCTGCGACCAATCACTGTCCCCACGCCTGAGCGAGCCAAAGCACTTCACAAGCGAAGACTGCTCGGTTTGCGTGCATAGCGCTATTCGGTCACCACGTTGATACACCAACCTTAATTGCCAAAAACAGCACTCCATTGCTTGAGGCAAATTGCGACCGGTATTCGTAGTTCTTTCGATCCTGTTTCTGGTTGGAGTCGCGATGCTTACGACTGTTCCGGAGACCTGGGCAGCTGAGCATGTTGTCATAAACGAGTTTGAACTCAATCCGCCTGGCGAAGATACCGGCAACGAATGGGTTGAGCTCTACAATCCCATGGCGGCCACAACTAGCATAGGCGGGTGGGTTCTCCAGACGACCGCTGGCAAAACTGTGACCGTGAGATTGCCGGACGGCGTCATGCTCACTGCCCACGGGTACTATTTGGTGACGAATCCCGCTCAATGGTTGGACAACGAGAACGAGAGCATTATTCTCCTGAACCAGAACCGCCTGGAGATTGACAGGACGCCCAGCAAGAGTGACATGGACAATGATGACCGTTCGTGGCAGCGGTATCCAGACGGCTCAGACAACTGGGTCTACGACAAATCCACACCAAGCCTAACTGACATACCTGAGTACGGAGCGCCAATGCTTACGGCTAGAGTCACTATCATGGGAAACCTTATGCTTCTGCGCAGACACAAACCAGAACGTGATCGCTGTCACTGAATGATGGTTTTCGGACTTGCAGGCGAGCTACCTTAGGCGTCTAGTCTCAATTGCACTGCTCTTCACAGTCGCTTCCTCCATGATTCCCAGTGTGTCAAGCTGGAGCAACGGAGGCTATAGTACAGACCCATCCAATCCAGATTATGGGACACATGACTGGCTGGCCGACCACGCGCTGGACTGGTTGCCAGTCGCGCAGAAGCAATGGATCCTCAACCACAAAGCCGCCTACCTCTTCGGCACTGAGTTGCCAGACAGGTCAGGCTGCGGTGACTGCTTCGGCGACACTGCGAACCATCACGTCTACTACGGTAGGAGTGGCAGCCTCCAAGATGAAGCGGCTGCAGCCAGAGCGAAGCAGGTCTACAACCAAGCGCTAGCGGCGGGGCACTCGGGCAACTGGAGCAAGGTCACTGTGCTGATCGGGGCTATGACGCACTATATCGACGATCTGGCTGTGTTCGGCCATGTCATGGGTGCAGCCACTGACTGGGGAGCGGAGACTCACCACTCCGACTTCGAGAATTACGTGAACGCCCGTACCTCAACCTACATGTCTGAGTTCACAGCCTTCTTGGCATTTGATGGGAATCTCTCGGCGCGCGATCCCTATGACGCCTCGCTCCTCTTGGCCTTAGATACGACCTTCGGCGGGGCGACTGGCAGGAACGCCACATGGATGGATCAGCACTACGGCTGGTCGAACAGCGAGTTCAGGAGCAGGGTCGGCGAATCCCTCAACCTCACAGTGAATTATCTCGCCGATGTGCTGCACGGGTTCTGGCTGGCCTCCGGCCAACCCATACCAGAATTTTCTATGCCCTTGATGATCCTAATCGTGGCCATCATTGCAGCCTACTGTACGAGCCGGACAGGCCTAGACGGAACGGAAAATTCCAAGCGACACCGGGTTATCTCAACACACAAGAAACCAATAGTTGCACACGAAAAGGCATATTCGACATGAGGGAGTATGAAGTGGACAGTTGCATGGAGGACCGAGGGATGGCAGTCCCTTTCTTTACCGGGCAGGGTGAGAAAGTTCAGAGAGAATCCAAAGCAGCTTTCTATGGTCAGACAACTGTTTTGTCAACTTGGAGATCTGGCCTTAACACTGGGATTCTTAGCACGGCTAGCTTGGGAAGTGGGTTGGCAACTTCTACTGCTCGGCAAGAAGAGAAAATCCAGGGGGGAGGTAGGCTCTTTTTACAAATAGGAGACTTCTGTTCGTGAAAGACTATGAAAAAGCGCCTAAGCTCATCTTCTCTATTCCTCTACACGCCATTCAATCGATAACCTATCAGACTAAGATGTGGGGCAATGATCTGATCGCGGCGTCGGGTTCATCAACGAAATAGGCACCTTGCTTCAACTGATCTGGGTAGAACACGACCACTATCGCCGAGAGTATGACGACCAGTGAAACCCACACGAGAAAGGAGACCAGGAGAGCTTTCGCTTTCCGCATTTGGAGACCATACAGAACTAGGAACGGAGCGGCAAACCGGAGACAATGAGCTCCTAGGGCTGGCTAAGATTCCCACTGAAATCGCATTTCTATATTCGGAATCTCCGAAGTAACAGAGCTCGAAGACATTCTGATAGCCTGTCTTCAATCGCTTGACCAACTCTAGGTTGGCTGCAACCTCTGTTCTGAGTGCTGCCAGTAGGGTTCGGCGCTTGCAAAGTAATGGCCCAACGAATGTCTCCTAGAGCTACGAGCCACCGGCTGCGGTTGAAGATGGTGAAGGTGTAGTTTGAAGCGAAGTCATTGCGACTATCTAGACGCAGTTGCACCGTCAACACGGTTTCTAAAGGATGGAAAATAGGCGACGCAACCCAAGTTACTGTCCCTGTAAGGCCAGCCAGCATCACTAAGAGCAAAACGGAGTGGGAAACTCTACGCAAAATAGGCGTATTATTCAGATCTGTCAAAACGGTGACCGCCAAGAATGGCATTATGTATTTTCTTTGCGTTTTGGCTGAAGGCGGCTGTACCTACCGAATCCGGTTTTCCATGCTTGAATTGTGGGGCTAACACGCAGATCTTCTACGCGAGCATGACCGGGGAGCGCTTGGGATGGAGTTGCCCGAACTGCAAGATGCGTGGATTCTTCAAGGGCGAGGTCCCAGGCCGGAAAGTGATGGCTAGCCAAGAGCTCTAGGTGATCGTCAAAGAGGATCCCCCAAAAGCCAACTCGCCAAGTCAAGTCCTCAACTTCCACAAACCACAGAAGTTACCGTGAGGTGGACCAGCGTAGGGAGGGTAAGATGGCTCTTTTCGAGCAGCTAGAGAAGTGGAAGAGAGAGAACCCTGACGATGCAAAGAAATTGGAATCGCTGCTCCAAGCCGTAGAGAAGACAACCGCATTCACATACCAGCCGTTGGTCCTTCCCTATCTTCAAATCACGACCGACGAGAGGACACCTTCACTTCGGATGCATTGAGCCCGTAGGGAAGGCTCTAATTATCCACGGAGCAGTCGACTCTCACCAAGGTTCTTCAGGAAGCTGAGCTCAACCGTCGAGGTCCGCAAGATTCAAGACCACATAGTTGAGACGACAAAGATCGATTATCGAGTTCTTTCCTACGTAGCCCGATTTGATGTACCTGCTGCAAGGTATGCATTCAGTGTCGAGTTTGAATGAAGATCTCCTTGGCGTTACTTCGCGCGTTTCTTGACTGCGGTGGCTATTTCGTTTATGTTGTTAGGCGTGAGGCTCGGATGCACGGGTAGGGAGAGAACCTTTCGTGATGCCGCCTCCGTGTTCGGAAGTTTAGCAGAAGCCACGAACTCTTTGAGCGGCTCGCACTGGTGTAGCCCCATTGGATAGTATACGCCGCAGCCAATCCCCTCTTTCTCGAGTGCATTACGCAGGGCGTCTCTGTTTTCGCACTTTATCGTGTACTGGTGGAACACATGTCTGGTATGTGGAGCAACGTATGGTGTCTCCACGGCGTCGCCCAGTTGCTCGTTTAGGCTGGTGGCGTTTTGGATTCTCTTGGCGTTGAAGCTCTCCAGTTTCTTCAATTGCTCCACGCCGATGGCAGCTGCGATGTTCGTCATTCGAAAGTTGAAGCCAATGGTCTTGTAGTCATATCGCCCCAGCTGACCATGATTACTGAGTAGTCTGCATTTCTCTGCGAGCTGATCGTCGTTAGTTGTAATCATGCCTCCCTCGCCTGTGGTCATGTTCTTGGTTGGATAGAAGCTGAAGCAACCGGCCAAGCCGATGGCGCCAGCCCTTTTGCCGTTGTATTGGGCGCCGTGAGCTTGACAGGCATCCTCGATCACGGCAAGATGGTTTGATTCAGCGATCTCCATTATTTCATCCATGGCCGCGGGTTGACCGTACAGATGGATCGGTTGAATTGCCTTCGTTTTCTTCGTAATCTGTTTCTTCACGGATTCGGGGTCTAGGTTGAAGGTTCGCGGATCGATATCCACAAGCACTGGTTTTGCTCCGCAGAATGTGATGGTTGTTGCGGAGGCAATGAAGGTGAATGCGGACGTTACCACTTCATCGCCTGGTCCAATTCCTGCTGCAAGTTGTGCAAGGTATAGGGCAGTGGTCCCATTGCTCGTAGCTATCGCATGCTTGGTGCCAACGTATTGGGCGAATTCCCGCTCAAGCTCTTCGACCTTCTTTCCCTGAGCCAACTCTCCTGACTTCATCACGTCCCATACTGCTTGTTTCTCTTCTTCACCCATCAGCGGTTTAGCGATAGGAATCATGATCGTCGTCACCTGAGGCTCCTGATCTTCCTGGCAGGATTACCGGCCACTAGGGTGTGGGGTGCAACGTCTCTTGTCACTACGGATCCTGCGCCCACCAAGGCGCCCTCGCCGATCGTTACGCCGCAGATTATCGTGGAATTAGCGCCTATCGCTACCCCCTTCTTCACGAGTGTCTTCGTGATCTTCCATTCGCCCTTGGCCTTCGGATACTTGTCGTTCGTGAAGGTGACCGATGGCCCGACAAACACTCCATTCTCAATCTCAACGCCCGTTGGGATGAAGACTCGGCATTCGATCTTGCAGTCGTTACCTATTTTGACGTCCCGTCCGATTTCGCAGAATGAGGATATAACGCAGTTTTCGCCGATCTGGCAACCGTATAGGTTCACGAAATGCCAGACCTTTGTCCCCTTCCCAATCCGTACGCCTGCCCCTACAACCGTGTTCTTGCCGAACGTGACGCTCTCGTGAATCTCGTTACCCATCCAATTCCACCAAAGATGCTGGCTCAGTCTGCGTCAGTTTGAATGCGAAACTCTATGGCGATCGGACATTTAACTACAGAAGAACAGTCCGGGCATTGCGGTCAGGGTTGCCGGGTCTGATGCCTATATAGAAGTTGTCATTGCCGGCTAGCCGTTTATCGAGGGATCGTGGTCAAGGCCTGAACTCATTATGCGCGAGTTGAATCAGAAGTTTTCTTCTGTTTTCCTCTGGACCTCCAGACAACAATACCTACTGGTGCAGCGATCAAGGCAGCTATCAAGGGTATTAGCCAAAGTGCAAAGACGAACACACTTCCAGAAGTCTGAGTTGACAAATAGTTGTTCGCATCTGCCTTTACGGTCACGGTTCGCGGGCCAATGTCGGCAAATGTGAACTGTAGCGGAAACATTGCCTTGCCGTTCTGATCAGTTCTTACAGATCCTTGCTGGATATCATTCACGAATACTGTGACGAGTACGTCTGCTAGAGGTGCACCATGCGAGTCAGTGACCGTGACTGTGGCCGAAGTTCGACCGAAGGCTATGGATGTTGAGGAGAGGGCGAGGATCATCTTGCCCGGTTCGATGTTTACAGAGAAGTCTGCTTCAGATGACAGGAACCAGGCTGTCGCTCCTTTTCCACCCGGGTAGAAGAACCTAAACGAATACTGTCCAAGTGCGTAATTCAGGGGTATCTCAAATGAGATTCCGCCGGACTGGTCGGTGCTCACTGAGCCAATCCGCTGCCACTGGTCCGTCGGTCCAAGGACATCAATTTCAACAGTCTGACCGGCTATTGGAGATCCGCTTTGATCAAGAAGCTTTGCGATCAGCGATAGTTTATCGTTGTACATTCCGCTGAGAGAAGTTTGAGGCATAATGATCATGCTTTGAACGATTGAAGCCGTGACTTCTTGAGTGGAGAACAGAGTTGTGATATCATTTCCCCCTCCCAGAAACATTAGATATACCCTGTGTCCTGGATCGCGGAAGCGATCTGTAAGTTTGAAGACCGCGGCGTCAAGATTTTCCGCCTCATCCTGGGCTGGGAATAGATCCCCAGTTTTCGGGTTCATGAGTTGAACTATCCCTTTCCCTGAGTCAAGGCGCTCGTTCACATAGTAAACTAAAATCCCTGATCCTGGGAGATGAGAATCGCTGCCGGTCTTGGTTCGATACTCTATGAAATAATACGTGCTTGGAAAGACCGGTATGAGAATTGCCGATGCGCTCGGGGATTCAAGGGGTTTCAGGTCGAAGGATGAAACAAGGGCTTTGGGGTCTGCGATTGCCGGAGTGAGCCAGCCAAGCAAGGCGGCGCCCCAAGCGTCGATGTATGAAGGCGTCGATTGAGCTCGGTTGTAACAACACCAATTGCCGTGGTCCATGAGCGACCAGTAGCCAACGTAACTTTTGCTTTCACTGGACGGGTACTTGTATAGGTCTGGCAAGCCCAACGCGTGACCCATTTCATGGGCGAACGTCCCATACCCATCGAGTTCGGATAGGAAAATGAAGTTCGAGAACGCTTTTCCATGAGCGTAGATCGGTGTAACCTCTTCATAATTGGGGAAGACCGAACAGGAGCATGATGACCAGATCTCATCCGACTTCACATCAGACTGATCGGCCGCCTGATCTTTGCCTGCATGCACAATCATCAAGAACTTGAATGGGGTGAGGTCAACTGACGGCGGCAAAAGGGCAACTGCATCCTTCGCAAGCTGTCGGGCGTTGTCGTCATCACCAGGGTCCTTGCTGTCATGTCCATAATAGCCCATGGTGTGACTGACCGTGTACCAACCGTAAACCTGCCCCGTAATCGTCAACTTACCATACGAGACCTCGCCGTAGTAGCCGTTCAGCTGGTTGATGGCTACGTTCTGCATCTCTTGAGCGCTTTTGGCGTGGTGGACATCTTGAAAATCTACAAGTATCACCAGCACCTGCTGTGGTCCAATCGCTGTGTGTCTTCCCGACAGCACCTGGTAACTGTAGCCTGCTGCACTAGGAGCCAACGACGCGGGCGTAGGGTTTGATGATCCAAATACGAGTGAGCTGGGAATCAGGAGAAAGCTTAGGATCAGTAGTCCACAAGCGAAAGCGCGCTTCGAGAAGTCCAACGACAATCCATATCCTCATTTCATGTCATCGCATTAAGAAGTTGTGATGACAATTGTCATGAATCTACCACGATAAGACTAGGACTAGAAGGAATATACCAAGACATCGCACAGCCCGGATGCCCCTGCATGTTTTCATTTAAGTTTTCATATCGCATAACAAATCATAAATTCTGACCGGTAGAACTATGATTGGATGTCCATTGATTTCTCGCAAATTCTTGATTGCGTTGCTTTTGTCTTTCTCAATCATCCCCGTTCTACTTTCGCCACAGACTTTCGGCCAAGCCTACACGACGGTGACGACGCAGATGACAACTGTCAATTTCGTGACTAACGTAAATACTCAAACGATTCCGATCTCATCATACGAAGTAACGACCACGGAGCAGACCGTTCTGAGTGAGATGTGGACGCAGTCGGGCGTAGGGGTGCATTATTGTTGGATAACGTACTACGACTTCGAAGCGGAGGCGGGCCAGACCGTAACTGGTACAATCATAGCTGATCAACATGACACCCTGGCGGTCTACCTTCTTTCAGATCAACAATACACTACTTGGAGTAAGGCGCATCCGAACTACTGCAATCCGGCGGACAATAATGTGGATGTACTATGGCACGCAGGAACCAATTCGCGCGTCACTCAGGCGAATGTACAATACATTGTGAAAGAGTCGGGCAAATACTGGTTCTTGGTTGAAACGTATTCCAGCAAAGAAGTAGTCATAACGTTGAATTTGTCAACACAATACGGACAGACGACAACCATGGTGCTCTACTCAACCTTATTCTCGACAGCCGTCTATCCATTTACTCAGACTGCAACCTCCGTGATGACGCAGCAACTTCCTCAATCTCCGCTCAACTTCGGATCAAGTGGCATGTTGATGCCCGCCACTGGGATCGTTATTGTCATCTTGCTAGCCCTCATTGGATACATTGCACTGAGACGGAGAAAAGGTGGAGGAATGACCAGAGGAAAGTTAAGCGCTACGCCAGAGACTCCCAAGTCTGTTGACCAGTTTTGTATTAGCTGCGGCTCAAAACTGAGCCAGGGGTCGAAATTCTGCAACAGATGTGGTACGGCCCAGACGTGATATGTTGATTGGTTGGGTCAAGAGTGCATAGATGGTGGTCTGCTGTTCTCGCAATGGCCACTGTAATTGTGGGTATGTGTGCCGTTCAATACCAATGAAGATCCTGTTCGACGAATCGGGGTGGGTCGGCAAACCGCGAGACGTAGGGCATGTTAAGCCATTCCAGCATCTCCATAGGTTATTTCGTCTCTCGAAGGAAACCTTATCCCCTGTCCGGCAAGTGATCGGGCAGACCTTTCCCCTGCGGGTGAGAATGGCATGTGTGGAATCGCAGCTTGCGTCTTAAAGACAGGGCGAGTAGGCCCAGTTCTCTACGATTGCCTGAAACGACTAGAGTACCGTGGGTATGATTCCGTTGGTGAAGCTGCGATCATCGATGGCAGGCTGGTTGTGAAGAAGGATCGAGGCAAGATCGATGAAGTCGAGAAACGACTCCGGATAAGTGACATGGGCGGGACGGTTGGATTAGGTCATACCCGTTGGGCGACCCATGGGAGGCCGTCACAGGAGAATGCGCATCCACACACCGATTGCCATGACACCGTCGCCGTGATCCACAACGGCATAATCGAGAACTTCATGCAACTCCGCCAAGAACTGGAGGCGAAGGGGCATCACTTCAAATCAAGAACTGACACTGAGATTGTCGCGCATCTTGTTGAAGAGAATCTCAAGTCAGGCAAGAAGTTTGTCGAAGCCGTTCGATTAGCCGCCAAGAGGCTTGTTGGCGCGTATGCGCTTGCATTGATTTGCTCGAAAGAACCTGACAAGGTCGTATGCGTCAGGAAAGAGAGTCCGTTAGTTCTTGGGAAAGGAACCGACGGCAACTACTGTGCATCGGACATACCTGCATTCCTCTCAAGAACCAAACAGGCGATCTTGATGGAGGAAGATGAGATGGCCGTCTTGACAACCGACAAAATCACGTTGATGCAGGTTGAGAGTGGTGAAGAGGTTCTCCGAGAACCCTTCACGGTAGAGTGGAGTGTGGAGACAGCTCTCAAGACTGGTTTTCCTCACTTCATGTTGAAGGAAATTCATGAGCAACCCTTGAGCGTACGGAACGCCCTCAGGACTCAGTCTATCTACTTGGATCTGATGGCATCAGCACTTAACCGAGCCAAGAAGATCTTCCTGCTCGCATGCGGCACATCATATCACGCATGCCTAGTAGCATCCTACGCGTTCTCGAATGTCGCTAAGATCGCCGTGACACCTGTCGTGGCCTCAGAATTCATAGACGGGTACGGAGCGCTCATAGACTCTGATACGGTTGTACTTGTGGTGAGTCAATCTGGCGAGACCGCTGATACTCTGACCGCCGTTAGAGGAGCCAAAGACAGAGGAGCATCAATTCTCGGAATCAGCAACGTAATGGGCTCCACGCTCACGCGGCTATCTGATGTCTATATCGGTCAGAACTCGGGGCCAGAGATCGGCGTCGCCGCAACCAAGACCTTCACAGCCCAGGTCTCGGTCCTAAGCAAGCTTGTGTTGGCGCTGGCCCGTAAACGCGAAGTGATACGCAAAACCGAGATCGAAAGCCTAGAGGCAGGATATAGCAGGCTGCCTGACTGGATTTCCACGGTGATCACTACTCAAGAGGAGCAGGTGAAGCGGATCGTTCAGAAGTATCTTGACAGGCCAAGCTTCTGTTTTCTTGGCAGAGGCATCAATGTGGCGACGGCACTTGAGGGACGCTTGAAGCTTCTGGAGTTGTCGTATCTACCAGCGATCGCGTACGCGGCCGGTGAATCGAAGCATGGGTTCATCTCAGTGATTGAGGAAGGCTATCCGGTCTTCTTCATCGCGCCAAAAGACGAAGCGTACTCGAAGATCATTGGGAACGTAATGGAGATGAAAGCTCGAGGAGCTCAGGTGATCAGCGTAATCGAGGAGCAAGATGGAGAAGTTTCAAAGTTGTCGGATGAGATCATCACGATTCCGCAAGGAATTCCAAGCGTTTTGACGCCGATAGTCTCCGTGATTCCACTTCAACTCTTCGCATACTACACGGCAGTTGGGAAGGGGTACAATCCGGACTTTCCAAGGAACCTAGCCAAATCCGTAACAGTGTTATGATCTCAGTGGACAGTGTGGCCCTAGACTGCGGGACTCACGCTGATCACCAGAAAATGAGTAGAAACTTCAACTTTCGTTCTCATGTTTGAGCAGATTGTCTCCCCTCATCAATCATAATAGCTCAGCAGAACCAGCCGAACAAAGCGACCAAGAACCAATTGGCTTGCTGGACAGAAACACATGCATATCCTCAATCTTCAAACCGCACTTCAATGCCAGAGAAAACGCTTGAACATTCGACCCCGGAACATATATGACAACTTGCTTTGCGTCTGATTCTCTAACCAGACCTAAGATTCAGGTGACCTTATGAATGACGCATGGGCAAATCTTCATGCGCGTCATATTTCTTGAGCTTTGAAGTAGCACGGCCAGTTTCACGTTCATTACCGCTAGCCCAAGGAGTTCAACTGAGATCGCCCGCTTCAGGCAGGGATGAGAAGTCCGATCGCTCTCGGTCTGCACCCTTTAATGATGCCAAGTCAGTCAGGGTCGGCTTGATTCATTCTCTTAGCGGCACGATGGCCCTTAGCGAGCGGCCACTTCTCGAAGCCGAACTGATGGCGATTGATGAGATAAACGAGACCGGGGGCATCCTCGGCTGCCAAATCGAACCCGTCACTATGGATGGTGCTTCTGCTCCAGAAACCTTCGCCCAGAAAGCACAGGAACTACTCTCATCAGGTGTACAGTTTCTCTTCGGCTGCTGGACCTCAGCTTCCCGCAAAGCGGTCAAGCCAATAGTGGAAGACGCGGATGGTCTGCTATGGTACCCAGTCCAGTATGAAGGGCTTGAAGAATCCGAACACATTGTCTACACAGGTAGCTGCCCCGTCCAGCAGATTGTTCCCGCCGTAGAATGGATCCTCGCCCACATTGGTTCACGCATCTTCCTTGTGGGCTCGGACTACGTCTTCCCGCGGACAGCGAACAACCTGACCCGCTCCCTCGTGGAAAACAGCAGGGGGAGCATTGTCGGCGAGCGTTACGTGCCGCAAGGAGGAATGGACTTCGCCTCGATTATCGAAGAGATTCAAAGACAGAAACCCGATGCCGTATTCAGCACGGTGTCTGGTGAGAGCAATCTCGCGTTCTACCGGCAGTATCATGCAGCAGGCATTGATGCGCAGTCGATCCCTGTTATGGCTGTGTGCTTATCTGAAACAGAGCTGCAGCCTATCGCTAATGTTGCCGCGGGGCATTATGCCTGCCGGAACTACTTCCAAAGCTTGAATCGTCCCGAGAACCAGCGTTTTGTGGCCAACTTCAAGAAGCGTTGCGGTGAGGCGGCAGTCTGTTCAGCCCCGCTGGCCACGGCTTATACTCAGATCTACCTTTGGAAGCGGGTGGTTGAAGCGGCGGGTTCCTTTGATGCCGCCCAAGTGAGGAGTCATGTTGCCGGATGCGAATTCGTGGGCCCGACTGGACCGATTGCCATTCAGCAGAACCACCACACACGTATGTGCGCATACATAGGACGGGCTACTCCTCATGGGCAGTTCGAGGTCCTTGATGTTACTTATACGATTCTTCCATGGCCATGGCTGGGAATAGAAGGCAGCAAACTGCGATACAAAGCGGCAGTCAAGGAAGCCATGGCTGCATATCCGAATGTCCAGAACGCCCTCGTGGAGCTCGCTGCCGCTGACAAGGGATTTCGAGAAACTTCCCGGTTGAATCGTCTTCTGCTTGATTCGATTCCGAACCCAACAGTGTTGGTTGGGGCCGACCACGTTGTGCTAGGTGCCAACAGAGTCGCTCTTGAAATTGGGGTCAAGATTGGGGAGCCGTGCTGGCAAAGATTCTGCAAGGGCCAATACCGTGACGTCCGTTTAGCCGAGCAGGCGATGGATGAAAACGAGACGAAACATTGTGAGACAGAGATGCACGGACGAGTGTGGGACACATTTTGGGTGCCCATCAGGAAAGATGCCTACCTCCACTACGTAGTCGACATCACCGAACGCAAGAAGATTGAACGAATGAAAGATCAATTTGTTTCGATCGTAAGCCATGAATTGCGTACGCCTCTGACATCCATTCGAGCTTCGCTGGGCCTTGTGGCCAGTGGTTTCGGTGGAGTGCTACCTGAGAAAGGGCAACGTATGCTCGAGATCGCGGTCACCAACACCGACAGACTCGTACGCCTCATAAACGATATTCTCGACACCGAAAGACTGGCCTCTGGGAAGACTCCGATGGAAAAGAAACAGTGCAGTACGGCACAACTGGTTACGCAGGCTGCGGATGTGATGAAACCAATGGCTGAGAAGGCAGGGATCTCATTTTCTGTCGAAAGCCAGGATGCTGCTCTTTGGGCTGATCCAGATCGAATCGTTCAGGCGCTCACGAATCTCATAAGTAACGCCATCAAATTCTCACCGAAGGGCGGCAGGATATGTGTGACCGCTGAACGCAAAGAGAATCAAATCCTTTTCCGAGTCCAAGACGAAGGACGAGGGATTCCCCCCGACAAACTCGGAATGCTCTTTGAACGTTTCCAGCAAGTCGACAGCTCAGACGCAAGAGAGAGAGGCGGTTCAGGGCTGGGGCTCTCAATTTCGCGAAGTATCATTGAACAGCACAATGGCAGAATTTGGGTTGAGAGCACAGTCGGCAAAGGAAGCACGTTCTTCTTCACAATTCCACTACTTCTAGAAGTACAAGTCCCGCTTCAGCCTGAAGCAACGACCGGAGCACCAAGCACACGTAAGGTCCTGATCATAGAAGACGATCCTGACCTAGCCAACATACTAGCGGCAATGCTGGAACGACACGACATTCAGCCTCACATTGCACTAACAGGGGGGAAGGGCATAGCGCTCAGCAAACAGATGCACCCCAACCTGATAGTATTGGACTTGATTCTCCCGGACATGGATGGCTCAATCGTGGTTGAAGCTCTACGTAAAGACAATACTCTCCGATCCGTCCCCTTAGTCGTCTATACTGTGAAAGAACTCGACAAGCAGCAGCGGGAGAACCTGAGGCTAGGTGAAACACTCTTCTTCACGAAGAGCCGCGTTCCACCAGAACAATTCGAAGAGAAAGTCGTCCAATTCATGGAGCGCATTTTAGACGGCGGAGGTCGCACGGATGTCAACTAGGAGAATCCTAATAGTGGATGATGAACCGGACATTCGAGAAGTTGCGCAGATGAGTCTCGAGATGGTTTCAGGCTGGCAAGTTCTCACTGCCGAATCCGGCGAGGAAGGCATCGTGAAGGCTAAGCAAGAGAGACCGGACGCCATCCTTCTGGACGCAATGATGCCCGGCATGGACGGAGCGACGGCATTCCAGAAACTGCAGGCCGACCCATCAACGAAGCAGATTCCGGTGATCATGTTCACAGCGAAAGTCCAAGCAAACGACAGAAAGATATTTGCCGACCTCGGTGTAAGAGATGTCATCGCGAAACCGTTTGATCCACTCAGACTCGGCAGTCAAATCGCAGAAATACTAGGCTGGAGCCAGTGAAATACTCCGGCGAATCCAAGATCCGTTCTTCTCCGGCCGACAAAGGTGACCAGACAAGAGTCCAAGCGGAGTCTCCATGAGCTTTCACTGGAACAGAGATGTCAGGAAGTGAGTAATTGCAGTGTAGCACATGTGGCAAAAGCATAGATGAGACCGGCGCAAAGTTTTGCAGGTTCTGTGGGGGCACTCTAGTCGATGCTCAAATTCATGAACTGAAATCCGGCACCGAACCGAGAAAGGGCATAGAATCTGACTCGCAGCCGACCATGGTCGAAGTTAGAGTGCGGTCGGAGAAGGATTTGGAGCATAGCGAGAGAGAGATAGAAGAAACTCCGAAATTGGCGGCAGAACGCGCTACGGAGGAGCAGACACGAAAGGCTATCTCGATTCTTTGGCAACGATACAGGCCTCTATGCCTCGAACGTCTTTCTGTTCTTGAAACCGCCACCGTGAATCTCTTGAAAGGCCCAATTGAGGATCAGTTGCGGCGGAAGGCAGAGGCAGAGGCACACAAATTGGCTGGCACGCTCGGAACCTATGGGTTTCCAAGCGGTTCTAAAGACGCGCGTGATGCAGAGGTTCTACTTCAGACAGATCGACCTTTGGAGCAGAGGAAGATCTTCCGCCTCTCCGAACTCGTATTGAATCTACGCACGTTGCTGGAGAGTCAACCACCAAGTCAAATTCAGAATTTGGAGGGAGTACCATCAGCACCCAGCGAAAGCATCACAACGCAGAGCGTAAGGCAGGAAGGCACACAGTCAGCCGAGCCTGTCGATGTCGCGGTGGTTGAAGATGACGAAGCACTAGCTGGTTTGCTGCTGCAAGTTCTCAAGACCCAAGGTTACAGTACCGAATGGTTCACCGACGGGGAAGTAGCGCTCAATGCTTTGGGCAAATCAACTGCTGGAACAGCGGCCAAGCTCATAGTACTCGATGTCAATCTGCCAAGCCTTGATGGAATAAGTATACTAAGACAATTGTCGCGACAAGGAACACTGAAGAAAACAAAGGTAATTATGCTGACGGTTCGTTCCGCTGAACCCGAAATTCTATCCACACTTCAACTAGGCGCCTTCGACCACGTAGCCAAGCCCGTTAGTGTCCCCGTCTTGATGGAACGCATCAAACGTGCGCTAGAGTCATGACACCTCCATTCACTGATCTAGCCCTGCTAAACCTTATTGTGATAATCGAGATCACAGCCGTAATCGCCGCGGTAGCGCTCCTTTTCGCCCATGGGCACTATCTTCATCGAGAGGAAAAATCGAACCAGAGACTCCTGGGTCCTGTCAGAGAACTGATGCCTGCAATATTGGAAGGGACGCTGAACAAATCGGTTATGGATACAAAGGCGAACAAGCTTGGTGTAGTTAGGGACTTCACATGGGATTCCAATTGCGAACCGGCACTGGTCATTGTTGACGAAAATTCGCAATCCTCCTTTCTCTTTCCTTTCTCTGCAAAACATACTGTAATGGATGTAGTCCTGCTCAGAGATGAGCAGAAGTTGGTGCCTGCCCCCAACCGTTTCCAGAGTGGCATTCAACTTGTGGTCGCGCTGCCAGAGCTTTTTCAGATCAGGCTCTTCAATGATTTCGGTCGCAGTCTAGCCGGTGAAGAAAAGAGGAATTTGAGGTTACTAGCTGGGAGGACAGATCTTCTTGCGAGAGCTGAAGCAGGTTGCAGGAGCCGCTGGTGGTGGCGACGCCTCCACAGTCTACGACTGCTCACCGTGCTGGGTGCGGGTGAGACCGTTGGGCTTTCCCTCCTGTCTGACAAGAATCCCGTAGTGAGAGCTCAGGCCGCCGAATGGGCAACAAATCATCCCGAACCAGAGGTGATACGACGCCTTCTCAGGCAACTGGGCGATCCGGCGAACCTCTGCAGATTCTACGTTGAAGATTCACTGCTGCGCATGGGCCCGATAGTCGTGGAACCTCTAGTACAGTATCTTAGCACGCACAGCGGCAGGGAGATTGAAGAAGCATTGAAGGTGGCCGTGGGACTTCCTGACCCCCGATTCCTACAGCCCGCGCTTTCTCTCTCGAAGCACGGTAATCCTGCAGTCAGGGTCTCAGCCGCCACTCTGCTAGGGTCAATAGGAGGAGGTCAAGCAGTCGAAGCATTAACGGCATTGCTCAGGGACACACAGGCCGAAGTGCGAGCGACTGCAGCTTCGGCTCTGGGAAGATTGCATCATTGGCCAGCAGTTTCGGAGCTAGCAGGAATGTTAAGTGACTTGGATTGGCATGTGCGGAGAAGCGCAGGATACGCACTGCGAGCTAGTGGTCCGCCTGGCATTCTCCTACTTCGTCAATCCGTCAGCAGTGGTAATCAGCTGGCTGCGGAAATGGCGCGAGCAGCCCTTGAGTTCTCAGACATAACTACATGGGAAGCGGCCGCATGAGTTGGTTTGAGCAGGCTTGTGGCTCGTTGGTCGTTTGGGAGTGGATTGTCCTAGCATACTTCCTGCTTGTGAATAGCTACTCTGCGCTCTTGCTGGTTTCAGCTGCATGGGAAACAAGAGAACATTCTCTGCGGACGCGTTGGGAAAGCCGTTGGCGAATCCAAGGCTCGAGCGTCGCACCCGCTCTGTCCATGCTGGTGCCGGCATACAATGAGTCTGCGACGATACTGCAAAGCGTTCAGGCATTACTGGCACTTTACTACCCGAACCTAGAGGTCATAGTGGCTAACGATGGATCAAAGGACGATACACTATCAATCCTTATTGAGAAATTCGAGTTGGTACCAATCAATCCGATCTATCAACAAAGTGTAAAAACCAAACCCAGACGGGGACTTTACAGGTCGTGTAGTCACCCAAACCTGCTAGTCGTTGACAAGGAAAATGGCGGAAGATCTGATGCTCTCAACGCTGCTCTCAACCTCGCGACAGGGGAACTCGTCTGCGCTATCGACGCGGATACCATCATTGAGCCGGAAGGTCTGGAACGACTCGTTCGACCATTCTTGACCGGTGAGGACGTGGTCGCTGCAGGAGGCACGATAAGAGCCGTGAACGGTTGCATCGTGCAAAGAGGCCGCGTGGTCGCTGTTCACGCACCGACCCATGCTCTGGCAGGATTCCAAGTGGTGGAATACATACGCGCCTTCCTCTTTGGACGTGTGGGCTGGAATAGGTTGGGCGGGAACTTGATCGTCTCTGGTGCTTTTGGCATGTTTCGCCGCGATGCACTTGTTTCCACAGGCGGGTACGAGACAAGAACGGTAGCTGAGGATATGGAAATAGTAGTTCGGTTACGACGCCGGGGATATGAGCAGGGTAGCTTCCAACGTATTGTCTACATACCCGATCCTGTGGGGTGGACCGAGGTTCCGGAATCAGCGCGAATACTTGGCAACCAAAGAGATCGTTGGCATAGAGGGCTGACTGATGTCATCTGGCGTCACCGCCGTGTTATCTTCAATCCGCGTTACGGCGCCATGGGGATGGTGGGCTTTCCTTACTTCCTGTTTGTTGAGTGGCTTGGACCATTTGTTGAAGCCTTGGGTTTGGTCGTCCTTCCAGTCATCCTACTCTGCGGCACAGTAAACGTCCCATTCGCAATTCTGTTCTTTCTGCTCGCCTACGGTTACGGTCTGATCTTGAGCATCTCAAGTCTGCTGCTTGAAGAGTTTACCTATCATCGACATGAAACCCTTCGAGATAGAGCCCTTCTCGTAATCTGGGCTCTACTGGAGACTTTTGGATATAGACAACTGACGGTATATTGGCGCATTCGCGGCGCAGTGAAGTACTTCCAAGGAAAAAGTGAATGGGGCGCGATGGAAAGACGTGGATTTGCAGTCAAGCCCTCCAGCTAGTTTCGATAAGAAAGCATGTCTCTCATAGAAACTAGTACCCTTTCGTTTCTACTTGCCGAAGGTATTTGGAGCATTGACATCGTGGTTGGTTCTGGGCACAAGAAATATCGCTAAACCGAACCTAACGTGCTCTTTGCGAACTGCCGATTCGGTTGACGGATCGTGATAGCGGAATAGCTAGAGGCTGTGTCGCAAGGATGACATTGATGGAGAAAGGAACCGATACAATCACAAGTCCGGATCCTGTGAAGAAGTGGAATCATGATAAGCATTTTGGCGGCTGTTGTCAATGCCGCAAACATTCTCCTGTGCATCGGCATGGTGGTTTACTCCATTAAGTGGCTCCGTCTATTTCGTGGTGGAATAATGCATAGAGGACTTGAGGTTCTTGTTGTTTCGGTGTCCTTTTTCCTCATTGCAGCCATAGCTCGAGCTGCATTAGTCTGGGGCATCTTCCCCGCCGAATTGGAGTATGTCGATATTTCTGTCCGATCCATCGCTTTCGTATTCCTATTCAGCGCCATTGTGCTAATCGTTCATACCTGGTCAAGTCTCGGCAACAAAGCTTAACCGTCAACCTAAAAACACTTGGAGCCTCCTGCACCCAAATCGGGGCCAGTGACTATCAAGACACCTAAGCATTAGCTAATCCGTTCGACTATTCTGGACCTTCTTGAACTCAGCGTCAGCCTTCTCAGGAGCATGTGTCATAGCGTCTACACAGCACTGAAAACGATAGGCAGAAAGCATACCTGAAGCGATGCATACAGATTGACTTCCGATGCCCTCGGACATCGTTCCATTTCGAGAGAAGGATGACAAGCTGAGGGAGAGTGAAGATCAGTATCGCTCACTGTTCGAAAGTAGCATCGACGAAATCCTGCTCACCGCTCCTGATGGCAGTATCTTTGCCGCGAATCCTGCAGCATGCCGAATGTTAGGGCGAACGCAGGAAGAAATTTGCGCAGCCGGGAGGGATGGTGTGATCGATCCAGCAGACCCCAGACTTCACGCCGCCCTAGCGGAAAGGGCGCGCACGGGCAGATTTGCAGGAGAACTGACTCTCAAGCGTAAGGATGGAACAAGATTCCCCGCAGAACTGACCACGAGCGTATTCAAGGATAGAGACGGCCGCGAAAGGACAAGTATGATCATTCGAGATATCACCGATCGCAAACGAATGGAAGAGGCTGTTCGAGAGAGCGAGGCGAAGTATCGTACACTGGTCGATCAGTCGCTGCAAGGAATCGTGATAGCTCATGGTCCTTCTCCTCCTCACCTAGTCTTCGCAAACCCCACGATGGCGAAGATCCTTGGGTATACTCCTGATGAATTAACATCTCTCTCACCCAAGGAAACGGAAGGGCTAGTGCACCCTGAAGACCGCGCGGTCTTCTTTGGCCGTTTCATGGACCGCCTGCAAGGGAAACCTGCGCCGCCACGGTACGAGGTCCGCGGAATCCGCAAAGATGGTGAAGTACGCTGGCTAGAGATCTCCTCAAGCAGGATCGAGTACCAGGGACAGCCAGCCGTGCAGGCAGCGTTCGTAGACATCACCGAGCGCAAGCGCATGCAGGATCAGGTGACCAGGCAGAATGCGGTCTCGAGTTCTATCATTAGAGTGCTCACAGGAGCGCTAACCTGCGAGACCGAAGAGGAGCTGGTGCGTGCATGCCTTGCCGTTGCAGAGGAACTGACTGGCAGCGTGGGCGGTTTCATAGGAGAACTCAACCAGGCAGGGCGAATGGACACAATTGCAGTCAGTAGCCTCGGCTGGAACGTCTGCAAGATGCCTGGCTCGCAGGCTACCCGTCTAGTCAGAAACATGGAGTTGCGTGGAATCTGGGCGAGAGTATTCAAGGATCAGAAGTCTCTGATTGTAAATGATCCCCACTCACATCCTGACAGCATCGGAACACCAGAAGGCCACCCAACACTAAGATCATTCCTCGGCGTTCCGCTGAAGCACGCAGAGAGAACCTTCGGCATCGTCGCCTTGGCGAACAAGCCGCAAGGCTATGACTCCGCAGACAAGGAAGATTTGGAGACACTCTCGGTCGCCATTGTGGAAGCGTTGATGCGCAAGCGGGCAGGGCACGCTCTCCGACAATCAGAGCAGGCGCATCGAACTCTCTTCGAGACGATGGCTCAGGGCGCAGTATACCAAGACGCTGATGGCAAGATAACTGCGGCGAATCCGGCTGCTGAACGGATACTCGGATTGACGCTTGACCAGATGCAGGGCAGAACCTCAACGGATCCGCGCTGGAGAGCGATCCATGAGGATGGCTCCGACTTCCCAGGCGAGACGCATCCCTCAATGGTGGCATTGAGGACTGGCAAGGAGGTTCGGAACGTGGTGATGGGAGTCTTCAACCCAAGCGATGAACAATACCATTGGATAAACATCAATGCCGTCCCACAGTTCAGAGAAGGCCAGCGAGAGCCATCTCAAGTCTACACCACGCTCGATGATATCACCGAACGCAACCGAGCAGAGAAGGCACTGAGAGAGAGCCAACAACTTCTGGAGTCGACCGTTGAGACGGCCGGCAGCCTGATCGTTCTCACTGATCCAGAAGGCCGTATTCTAGTTTTCAATCGCGCCTGTGAAGAGGTCACCGGGTACAACCGTGTCGAGGTGCTTGGAAAGACCATAGAGGAGATGTTCCTGCCACCAGAGTGGATACCAGTTGTTCGGAGATGGTTTGCGGATCTCTATGCGCCGGGGGTTCGTGCTCCTCACGAGAACCCGTGGATTACTAAATCAGGTCAGCAAAGACTGATCGAGTGGCGCAGTACAGTTGTTCCTTCACCACGAGATGGCAGACCCTGTATCATGGGAACGGGCATCGACGTCACTGAACGCAGGCGTATGGAGGAGGAACTTAAGAACTACTCAGCCAACCTTGAGCAGCTGGTTGCGGAACGCGCCAGGGAGCTGCAAGCGAGTGAACAGAAGTATCGCTCACTTGTTCAGAACATCCCTGAGGCCATCTGGACATCCGACCGCGACGGTAACACTATTTTCATTAGCTCTACTATCGAGAAAGTCTACGGATACACAGCGAAGGAGATCTTTGAGGGCGGCAAGACCCTTTGGGCGCCGAGAATCCATCCCGACGACCAGGATAGGGTGAATCAGGCGTATGAGGCCTTGTTCGAGCGGAATGAGCCGTTCAACGTTGAGTACCGGTATCAGAAGAAAGATGGGACCTGGGTTTGGTTACATGACAGGGCAGCCTCAACCTACGTAAAGGATGGCGTGCGATATACTGATGGTATCATTTCCGACATTACTGAAGAGAGGCGGATGAAAGAAGATCTTCGAGCTTCAAGGGAACGACTTGACTTTCTGGTCACCTCGAACCCAGCGGTCATCTTCTCGGGCAAGCCTCACAGCGACTTCACGGATTTCGACATGACCTACCTGAGCAGAAACCTCACTTCGATGCTCGGCTACGAGCCTCAAGAATTCATTGATGATCCGAAGTTCTGGGACAGACACGTTCACCCAGAAGACCAGCACCGCGTATTGGCCAGTCTGCCACGCTTCTTCAAGCAGGGCCATATCGGCTACGATTATCGTTTCCTGCACAAAGGCGGAACCTACCGATGGCTCCACGAGGAAGTAAGAGCCATTCGTGATGCAACTGGGAACCCGGTGGAAGTGGTAGGTTACTGGACGGATGTGACGGAGCAGAAACGGATGGAAGAAGGTTTCCGCAAGGCTGAACGATTAGCGACTATCGGGGAATTGGCGGCGATGGTCGGGCACGACCTGCGCAACCCCTTGACGGGCATCGCAGGTGCAACGTACAATCTGAAGAGGCATCTGGGCAAGAGAATTGACAGCGAAACCAGGGAAGCGCTGGAGACTATCGACCAAGACATACAACACTCGGACAAGATCATAAACGACCTTCTCGAATACTCAAACGAGATCCATCTAGACCTAAGAGAAACCAACGCGAAGTCAATCACCAAAGACGCCTTGGCTCACTCAAAGATTCCAGCTAAGATACGAATGGTGGATTCGACCCAGAATCAACCCAAGATAATGGTTGACACCGACAAGATCAGACGAGTCTTCGTGAACCTGATCAAGAATGCGGTCGACGCCATGCCTAAAGGCGGCACGCTTAGAATCACAAGCAAGAAAACCGACAGCAACCTAGAGATCATCTTCGCAGACACAGGAACGGGAATGACAAAAGAAGCCATTGAGAAGATCTGGAGCCCGCTGTTCACGACAAAGGCGAAAGGGATGGGTTTGGGTCTGCCGATCGTGAAACGTCTCGTGGAAGCCCACGGAGGCTCAATCACTGTTGAAAGCGAGCCTGCGAAAGGATCAACATTCACCGTCACGCTTCCCATCAAACCGCGAATGGACAGAGGTGAGGCGTAAGAAATGAAAAAGACAGAACAGCCAAGGATCCTCATCATCGACGACCAAGAGAGCATACGCAAGTCGCTGAAGCTTGCCTTAGAGAGGGAGGGATATCTGGCCGACACGGCGGAGAACGGACGAGAAGCAATTCGAAAATCCAAGGGAGAATTCTACAACTTGGCTCTAGTGGATCTCCGTCTACCAGACATGGATGGCGTAGAACTGCTAACGAAGATTAGGCAGACAGTTCCGGAGATGGTTAAGATCATCATAACCGGGTATCCAGCACTAGAGAATGCCATTGAGGCCGTTAACAGAGGCGCTAACGGCTACATTGTCAAACCATACACGATGGAAAAGCTATTGCACAAGATCAAGGAACAATTGCAGAAGCAGCAGGAAGCCAAGAAATACAGTGAAATGAAGGTAAAGGAGTTCGTAGAGTCGCGCATTGAAGAAATCGAGTCGAGAAGCTTATCAAAGCGCAGCCTGAAGAACTAGGCGATTCATTAGAGCGTCAGTGTTCCTTGAGCTTATTTCACGCTTTTAGTTTCTCTCGTATTTTCGCTAGAAGAGCGGGCGGATTGAGGGGTTTGACTAGGTAGGCGGCAGCGCCGTCATCGATCGCCTGAACAGCGTTTTCGATTGAGGGGTAGCCTGTTATGATAATCTCTTTGATTTCCGGGTTCTTCTCTCTTAGCATCTTGAGGAGGTTGGTTCCTTCCATGTCGGGTAGGCGTATGTCTACCAGGGCGAGGTCGTAATGTGTGAGCTGAGACTTCTCCAGGGCTTTCTTACCGTCTGGAGCGGTATCCACATTGAAGCCTTCATGTTTGAGCGTGCTTGAAAGAGTCTTTCTAATGGTTTCATCATCGTCTATGATTAGGACGTATGGTCTGATCTTCTCTATGTTGGCGTGGGAGTTCAACCACGCCACCAGTTTTGGCTTTCCTTCTTTTAGGCGCTCAAGCGTCTTCGCTTGTTGTTGAAGCAGGATGTTGAGGGCTTCTTCGGGAGGCGTTGGCGTATATAGGATCGGCCGTTTACCCTTTTTCTCGGTCACAATGCCTTTTTCCGCAAGCTCTCTGAGAACCCGATAGACTTCGCTCCGATGAACGTCGAGCTGCTTTGCGACTTTGGTGGACGATGTTCTTCCGAGGGTCAGGAGGTGGTAGTAGACCTTCGCCTGAACCTCCGTTAGGCCGTACTCAGGGAGCTGATCGAGCATCGTATTCACAGCTGGGCGACGTTACTTTGTGAATAGCAGAGTAACGCTTATAGGTGTTCTGCCCACGGAATGGTGGGGGAGTATTCATGCACCCGTTAACCTCGCGTGGAACCGAGCGCCGACATCGTGGACTGATATGTGTTGGCGACTCGGCTAAGTGAGTTGCGAGGCATGGCACAGTCCACTACGATTGAGGACGCGATGTCTCGGGCCACTGACTATGGTTTGATGGTTCTTGGGGAGACTGTGAGACGGACCATCTACCAGTGCCTCGAGAGCAAGTATCAGTTGAAGCGCGAGGAGATCCCTAAGAAGCTTGACACCTTCCATGAAGCGTTGGAGGGGCTATTGGGCGCAGGCGCCAGGCTCATTGAGAGGCAGATCGCCAGGAACCTCTACAGCAGACTGGACTTGAACTTTACAGCGCGTATGGATTGGACGATAGTCGAGTACTTTGACCATGCCAAGAAGGCCAAGGGAGGAGGTTGAAGCATGGAGAAGGATGAGATTCTTCAGTTTGTTAGACAGATGAAGCCAAGAGATCACGTGATCATGTTTCATTCCAGCTCTGAGGATAAGCATCGGGTCCTTTTCACCTACCTGAAAGCTGGACTCGATCAGGGGGAAGCCGCAGCCTATGTTGCTAGCGAGGAGACCCCTGACGAGATTAGGCAGGCGATGAGACGGTTCGGCATCGATGTGGACGATCTTGAGAGATGTGGAGCTTTACGCGTGATCGACTGGAGGGATTGGTACATTGTCGGAGGCAAGTTCAGCATCGCGGAGACTCTTGACCGTTGGAAGAGGATGTGCGATGAAGCCGTCGCTAAGGGCTTTAAGGGGTTGAGGGTTATCGGCGAGACTGCATGCTTCTTCCGCGAGGGAATGGTTAGGGAGCTTGTTGAGTACGAGCAGGCATTGCACAGAGTGCTTGAACTGTCGATGGCTGCTCTATGTGCTTACGATTCTCGTGTTGTGGCGAATGAGCGCGATGGGGAGATGTATTTGGATCTCATCAAGTTGCATAGTAATGTGATAATTGTGGGTCCTGAAGGTGGGGTAGTGAAGAGTCATTGAGTATGAAGAATGAGGAGTTGTTTGGGAAGTGAGTGAGGATCGAGTTGCAACCGGGATTGAAGGTTTCGATGATCTGATATAAGGAGGAATTCCGAGAGGAGCCTGGTTACCCGGCGGAGACAACAACATTCATGTGATGGGGTTCGAGTCCCACCGGCCCGCCAAATCATGGGTTCGAAAGAAGACACGAGCCCTAGAAGTCGAAAAGGTGAAACTGACCGCAACTACGGAATCTTGCGCAAAGCCGCGTTGCCATGGGTGCTTCCGCGATAGTCATGGTGCCTATCTGTCACTAGGACCTATGCATTCACTACCTTCCCAGTCAAGGAGATCCAGTAGATGAAGGGTTCACAATCGATTGAGGCTGAGAGAGTCTCCACCGGTATTGCTGAGCTGGACGATATTCTCGGGGGAGGGTTTCCTGGCGGAAGCATGATCCTCCTTTCAGGCAATCCAGGCACAGGAAAGACCATTCTGGCTACGCAGTTCCTCTACAGCGGGGCTGCGACGCATGGTGAGAAGGTTATCTATGTCAGCTTCGCCGAGAAGCGCGAAGAGTACCTCCGCAACATGCTGACTCTCGGCATGGACATGAAGGCGCTAGAGCAGAAGGGACTGTTCAGTTTCCTAGACTTCATGACCATGGATGAAACGGGCATGAAGGACGCAGTACAGATGATGATGGAGGAGATCGGTAAGATGGGAGCGAAACGGGTCGCGGTTGACTCGATAAGCGTTATCCTTCAAAGCCTCGGTCAATCTGAGACTCGGAAGTTCCTTCAAGGGTTGTTTGAAAGAATCGTGAAGAGCATGGGCGTCACCACGCTACTCATTGGCGAGATACCTTTCGGAGAGCTGAAGACAGGATTCGGTGTGGAGGAGTTCGTTGCGGACGGCGTCATCTTCCTCAAGAGAATCAAATCCGGATCCGCGGAGAAGACTACGTTGGAAATCGCGAAGATGCGAGGCGTCCCCTTGCCTCGCTCATCATTCGAGTACATGATCGACGAACGATTTGGCGGCTTGGGTCTCATTGTCTTCCCAGCTAGGGCGGATTTTCCTGGTTCGAGAGAACGCTTGCTAAGCGGTGTCGAGGGCTTGGATAGGATGCTGAACGGAGGCGTTTACAGGCGTTCTGTGACATGGATCGAGGGTGCTTCAGGAATAGGCAAGACCACATTATGCCTTCACTTTCTCGTCACGAGCGCCCAGAAGGGTGAGAAGGCGATGTTCATCTCGTTCGAGGAACCTTCGGGTCAGACGATGAGGATGCTCGAGGACTATGGCATGGACTACAAACGTCTTGGCGATCGGTTCAATATCCAATCCTATGTGCCGGAAGCATTGACGGCACTCCACTACTACAAGCTGTTGAGGGATATCTTAGAGACTGAGAAGCCAACGGTTGTAGCCCTAGACAGCCTAACTGCGGTTCAGAACACATTTACTCAGGAGGCTTTCGTGGAGTTCATGCGTTACTTGCAGCTTCTCTGCAAGGAGAAGGCATTGTCGGTCTTGCTAACGTCGTCGACTGAAAAAGGCCAACCCGCAGAACTGCCCGGGGTTTCGGTACTATGCGACAATATCCTCCTGATGCGCTATTATGAGTCAAAGGAAAGAATGGCGCGGGAACTGATGATCGTCAAGACCAGAGGCTCGGATCACGAGAAACGTGTGATTCCATTCGAGATCACGGGAAAAGGCATGGTCGTACACGCGTAAACACGGGTGAGGTCATTGAGCCGGCGTATGATGCGTGCAGCCTGCATTGGTTCAATAGATCATCGAAGATCTCCTTGTCCTCCGACCTGAGAAACTCCCGGAACTTCCTCAATTTTCCGAGCTCGTCCTCGACAATCATACGCCAAGAGGGTATAGTTCGCCCCACAACCGAAGCCTCAACGCATTCCCGTGTTTAGGCTAAGTTATGGAGGAAAGCCCACCCTATTACGTATACTCAAGCATGAGTAGAAACTCTATAATAAGTAGGTCACGTTAGATGCTCGACACAAAATGACCGAGTCGACAACACATAACACGACGGTAACCCTGGCTGGGGCCGCCGTCTTCGCAGCCCTAGCAGCCCTGCTAACACTAGCGAAGGCGCAGGTTCCTTTCCCGCTTATCCCCTATCTACAAATTGATTTCGCCGAGATACCGATCGTCATCGTGTTCTTTCTCTTCGGCCCTGTTTCAGCAGTAATCACAGGCGTAATCCAGTGGCTGTTCCTCAACGTGCAGGGAAGCGACGCGCCCCTCGGGCCAGCAATCAAGTTCGTGGCGGTTCTCTCAACCATCTCAGGCCTATGGTTAGGCAACGAGTTTTACCGCCGCGTGAAAGGCAACGGGGCTCATGCAAAGGTCGCATTATCGATGATGTTGACAGGTGGGATCGTGCTTAGAATCTTGGCTATGACCATCGTAAACTACATAGTCTTAGTCTACATTGGTCCGGTATTCTTCGGTGCTGACTACTTGAGCTTCGCCAGATTCACGTTAGAGAAGTCAACCGGCTGGCACTTCGCCACTCAGACAGCCGTGCTAGTATACACTCTAATCTTCACCGCCTTGTACAACATTGTCAACCTGCTTGTTGCAGCCATTCCAGCTGGACTCATCGTCTCCCCCGTAATGAAATCCTTCAAACACGTTACGTCAGTCGAAGCATGGCTGACTCGAAACTTGCGAGCCTAGAAGCGACCGTTCGACGCTAATCCGGACGGCGTCCCGGCCAAGAATCTTGTTATCGGTAGATTCGACGGGCGTGAATTGATTTCAGTCTGGCCGTATTCTCCGCGGATATAGACTCAAGATAGTCCAAGTGATTGGGTGAACAAGACATTGGCAAGACTCGGACTCAAGGAGCTTGTTGTACCGCTTTGGGGCTAGACCTCCGGAAAATACCGCCTAATGATTGCGATTATGGTCTCGTTTTGTCTAGGGTTGAGGGAGACTTGCAGACCGTAGCTGGTTGGCTTCTGTATTATGAGGCCTGACCGCGTCAGCTCCCTTGCCATTTTCTCAACCCTTTTCAAGCCGCCCTTACCTAGCTCACTCTCCTTGAATCCCTTCTTTAGATCCTCGAAAGCTGTATGGCTGCCTCCCCAGTTACCTCTCTTGTGAAGCTTGAAGAGTACGGTAGCCTTGATTTGGTCGTCGGAGAGCAAAGTTCACTTTTGATACTTTGTAAGTTCACGTTTAAATACTTTCGAAACGAACAATCTTGACTATGTCATACAGACCGAACGAAACGCTCTTGCTGAGGTATCTGGGAGCAAGCCCGATTCTGCGCATAGTCGACTTCTTCCTCGACAACACGCTCTCAGACTATTCGAAGAATGAGATTGCGAAGAACCTGGCGATGAGCCGCGTAACGTTCTTCAAGTACTGGAAGGAGCTGGAGAAATCAGGCGCACTCACAGTCAGCAGAAAGATCGGAAGGGCAACACTGTACGAGCTAGATAGGGAGAACGAAGTGGTAAAGCAACTCATAAAGCTCGATATGGCTCTTGCGAGAAAATCAATGGAGCAAGCGGTTGAAGAATACCAAAGGCCCATCTCTGCGAAACCTCGTCACTAGCGGTCGAAACATACTTTCCGGAAGATCGCATTCTATCACAAGGACATTCACGCAATCCCATATTCGAAGCGGTCATCATAACGACCAGCAAGGTTCCATTCAAACTCAGATTCGATGTTCCCAAAGGGGGAGCTTACGGGTTGGAGAATCTCCCGCCCACAGAAATTGACTCTCTGCTTTTTGCGCGAAGCCAATATCGATTCTAACAAGAATCTGGTGATCGGTAGATTCGACGGGAGTGAATTGATTTCAGTCTGCCCGTCGAATGCCATCACAGCGCTGGCTGAGAGCGCTCTGAACTTAAAGGACTCATCATCAAGCCCTCAACTGCGCTCTCTGATACATTTGTGTATCGCTCATCGCTGAGTATTCCTCAAACTACCAATCGTCCGCTCTGAGATCCTCTATGCGAAACGATTTCTACATGAGTCACGAATAGCCGAAAGCATGTCGCTCTATGGAGGAGTCGAGGGCGGCGGGACCAAGTTTCTCTGCCTAGTTGGTTCCGATCCAAACCACATATTGACTGAGGCTGCAATCCCTACAACAACCCCTGACGAGACGATTGGGCACGTAATCGACTTCTTTCTGAAGGTCAATGAGAAGAGTTCGATCACAGCGATAGGTGTAGGATGTTTCGGTCCCTTAGACTTGGATAGAACCTCGCCGTCTTTCGGTTATATCACGAATACGCCCAAGCCTGGATGGGCAGACACTGATCTTGTAGGACGAATCGGCCGAGCTTCAGGCCTACCAATAGTGTTTGACACGGATGCCAACGCCGCAGCTCTGGGGGAAGCAACTTGGGGCGCCGCACAAGGATTGCACACTATTCTCTACCTGACTGTAGGAACCGGAATCGGAGGGGGCGTGATAATCAGCGGAAAACCGCTACATGGACTAATACATCCAGAGGTCGGCCACATGCGTGTCCCGCACGACTGGATGAAAGATCCATTCTCCGGCTCGTGTCCATCCCATAGCGATTGCCTTGAAGGTCTTGCCTCAGGCCCCGCACTTCTCAAACGATGGGGCGTGCCTGGAGAATTGTTACCTGCCAACCATGAGGCTTGGGCTCTCGAAGCGCAATATGTTGCGACAGGATTGACGAACCTAATTTGCGCTATGTCTCCCCAACGAATCATTCTCGGAGGAGGAGTAATGAAACACGCAGAGCTGTTCGGCATGATCAGGAGTAAGACCCGAGAGCTGATGAACGGATACTTGTATCACGAATTGCTCCAAGATAAAATCGCAGATTACGTCATTCCGCCGAAATTAGGAAGGCATTCAGGAGTCCTGGGTGCAATGGCGCTGGCTAAGCGAGCATTTGGGTCGGGGATCTGAATGACATGACGCGTACACATTAAGGCTGGCAAAAGACCGCATACATGGCTCGCCGCGAAAGATCATGGCATATTCTTTTTCTCGATCATTTCATCATAAGCTGCACCATCGGCTGTGAAATGATGATTACGCACGTCGTACTGGCCAAGTTGAAGGATCAAAGTGCCCAGAATCTGGAGTCATTGGAGAGCCTTCTGCGATCGATGAACGGTATGATCCCAGGCATGCGTCATCTCGAAGTGGGCAGGAATATCGGTCGCTCAGACCGGGCTTACGATATTGCCCTGATCGCGAAATTCGACGACATAGACGGTCTGAATGCATACCAAACGCATCCGGTTCACGTTCCGGTATCGAACAGACTGAGAGAACTAGCTAACAATATTGTCGTTGTAGATTTCAAGTCGGATTTGTTGTGATCCTGATCGTTCCCAATTGGAACGCTGAACATAGGCGCTACTTGAGTTCCTGAAGTCTGTCTTCCTCGATCTTTCTGAGTATGGCGAGCCCTAACGGAGTGAGGGAGACGGAGTTTCTTCCATTCTTGTTTGTTGCTTGTAGGAATCCCTGATTCAGAAGTGACCTGAGCTCGTTGGTCCACTTGGATGCTTGAGGTTCCGTTGGCAGGTTTTTTCTCAAGATCTCTTCGTCGATTGGATTATCGCCGATGCCTTTCAGTTTCCAGAGGCCCAGCAGAATTCGCTCTTGTAGTTCACTGATTCCATCCGGAAAAGGCATGATTCCCATGGATAGTCAGCCTTCCTTATCCATATTCCAGATGATACTCCGGTGTTTGGGAAAGCGAACATTAATATACCGTGGCAGGTTGCATGTGTTTGACAATCCATGGCATCAGACGAAGCCAGTGCATTCATGGCAGTGCTATCGAAGAGTCCCCAACTCAAGGTTCTTACGATTCTAGCTGAGCGACCGCAAGAGGAACTAACCAAGACTGAAATTGCGCAACGCGCGGGCATTGGACGCACGACCCTATACCGAGTCTGGAACGACCTTGAACGAATGAAGGCCATCGCACCCTCACGCCACGTAGGCGCAGTAACCCTATACCGCATGAACCCACAAAGCCCCGTCGTGCAATCATTCCTCAGCATAACCAAAAGCCTAACCACAGTCACCGACGCGGTCGCAAGAATCGAACAACTTCGTCGATTGGAGGATTCGGCGAAAACCGAATTCGGAGAAAACGTGCCGCCCGGACCAAGCGTTTTGATAAGACTCCTCAAAGAAAACTCAATCTCACCTGACACCGCGAAGGCGGGTGGACAACTTCAGCTCACACAACATGAAACCGAAGCTCTCAAGGGTCTCATAAACGCCGGCCTCATCTTTGACGACAGCGGATCTCTATACCTAAGCCAACTTGGCGCACAGACAGCTCAAGGCGCAGCAAAGATCTGGAGCCCAGACAACTCACAATCACTAGACCAGGCAGTATCCACCGCGAGAGTAGCGCTGAACCTCATCAACCAAGAGATCAGAAGACTCAAGGGCCAGATGCCGAAGTAGCCACTACGGCCGACTGATCTCGCGGCTACTGCTGACACTCAACTTTTCTCTTTCTCGTATCGGAGAAACTTTAAGTTACGCGAGATCATCCTGTGAAGTATGCCGACAAATACGCGATTCCTTTTCGTCACCGGCGGCGTCATGTCAGGAATAGGCAAAGGAGTAACCACCGCCTCCATCGCGAAACTTCTCCAACTGAGAGGATTCAAAGTCTCCGCGATGAAGATAGATCCGTATCTTAACGTGGACGCGGGAACGATGAACCCCGTCACGCATGGAGAAGTGTTCGTCACCGACGATGGTGGCGAGATCGACATGGACCTTGGGACTTACGAACGTTTCCTAGACATCAACCTTACACGAAACCACAACACTACCACGGGCCAGGTCTATACATCGGTAATCAACAAGGAACGACGTGGAGATTTTCTCGGTCAATGCGTGCAAATAATCCCACACATTACTGACGAGATAAAGTCAGTTGTTCGCGGAATAGCCGCGAAGGCTGCGCCTGATGTTCTATTGGTCGAGGTCGGCGGCACAGTCGGCGACATTGAAAGCCTACCGTACTTGGAAGCGGCCAGGCAGATGCGACTTGAAGAAGGGCAACGCAACGTCCTCTTCGCTCATGTTACCTTGGTTCCTGTATTGGACGTTGTTGGAGAACAGAAGACGAAGCCAACCCAGCACAGCGTACAGGAACTGAGAAGAATCGGTATCCAGCCCGACCTGATTGTTGCTAGGACATCGGGGCCATTGCTGGCCGGTCCAAAAAAGAAGATCGCGCTCTTCTGCAACGTCGAGGAGCGAGCAGTCTTCGCATCCCCGGACCTCCCGACAATCTACCAAACGCCAATCGAACTTGATGAGCAAGGCATGGGAGCATTTCTTGGGGACAGATTCGGCTTGGATAAACATCAAGTCGATTGGAGTGGTTGGAAACGAATCGTTGACGGAATCGTAAGCCCACGAGAAATCGCTAAGATCGCGATGTGCGGCAAATACGCCGAACTTGCAGATTCCTATGTCAGTGTCAATGAAGCGTTGAAACATGCGGGAAGTGCTTGCGACGCGAGAGTGCAGATAGACTGGATAGAAACTGAAGTCTTCGAAAATGATCCATCAGGTTGCTCTGCATTATCCCGCTTCGACGGAATCTTAGTACCTGGCGGTTTCGGGTCTAGAGGCACGGAAGGCAAGATTGCTGCGCTGAAGTACGCTCGCGAACACGACCTACCCACCCTAGGCATATGCTTCGGCTTTCAACTCGCAGTGGTCGAATTCTCACGACACCTGGGGATGAACGACGCGAACAGTACCGAAATTGATCCTCATACTCCTTACCCTGTAATCGATCTCATGCCTGAGCAGCGTGGAGTTGATTCGAAGGGTGCCACGATGCGGTTAGGAGCTCATGAGATCCGCATAACTTCGAATACTAAGGCTAACCTCCTGTACGGTCGCGACGTAATCTCTGAAAGGCATAGGCATCGATACGAAGTAAATCCCGATTACTTAGATCGAATAGTCAACGGAGGTGGAGTGTTTTCAGGGCGTAGCATAGACGGAACGAGGATGGAGATCTTCGAACTTCCAAGCAAATTCTACTACGTAAGCACACAGTTCCACGGAGAATTCAAATCGAGGCCGGGAAAGCCCTCTCCGCCCTACTATGGATTGATCAAGGCGGCGTTGGACAGGAAGCTGGGCAAGCCGCAGCCAGAATTCGCTCCCCTAATCCGTGCAAGGATGTAGCAGGAACCCGTGAGCTTGAGCTCGGTCTTAGGCTCACATCAGCCTTTGTCCAGAAATCCGAGCGCACACTGGGCTCGATCGTCTCCAATGTGCGGCTTTTCACCATAGAACATGCGGTAGCCTTCTCTCAAGACCCTGAAGCCATGAATTCGGAGCAGCGTCAGGACTTGGCGATTCTTGCGCAACGATGAGATCTCAACGAGTCGGCCTTCAGCGTCATTGAGCGCACGGCGAAGTGTTTCCGTGAGTTCATCTCTGTTCGCGTTTACTGAGATCCATGGACCGAATTCGCACATGTCTTCGTACTTTCTTACCATCATGCAAGATCTAATTTTGGAGCCGGTCGATCGTGCAATCCAGAAGCCGATCTTCTTCGCGATCACTAGTCGAATGAGTTCAGACCTATCTGCTCCAAAGGCCAGTCTGTCTATTGCGAGCAGTTGGTTGAGACGAGGCGTATCTTCGAAGTTGACTGCAGAGGGTCGGAAGTTAGCCGTTTTCCCCTTACGCTTCAGCCTGACAAACGACGCCTCCTGAACAAAGCCGAGACGCTTGTAGAACTTCACGTTCTCCTCAAAGCAATAAAGAGCCACATGCCGAACGCGTCTTCTCTTCAGATAGCTGACAGTATGCTCAACTAGTCTGCGGCCGATTTCCTTGCCTCGATAATTCCTATCCACGATCACGTTGCCAATCCATGCTAGCTTGCTGCCGTAGCTGGTCGACGTTGCTAGCCCGAGTGTTCGCGCGCCATCATACGCTACGAAACTTCCCTTTCGGTCCAATCGGAGTATTCTTTCAAGGTCATCTCGGGTTACTCCCCATTTATCTTGATCGCAGAGTCTGATAGCGAATGGTATGTCGCTACCGCGCATCGTTCTGATCTGAAGCATCTATGAGCTACCTAAGGGTAGACGCGGTTAATCAATCGAGGGAAAGCAATGGCGTCTCTGATATGCTCAAGTTTGCAGAGCCACGCCAATATTCGCTCAATACCCATCCCGAAACCTGAATGGGGGACTGTTCCGTAGCGACGTAACTCAATGTACCACTTGTAGTCCTCAGCATTCAGATTCTCCTCCTTGATCCGATCGAGCAATTGCTTCAAATCGTGGATTCTCTGGCCGCCTCCTGTGATTTCTCCGAAGCCCTCCGGTGCCAGTAGATCCGTAGAGAGCGTCACTTTCGGGTTCTTTGGGTCAGGCATGTGATAGAACGCCTTGATCCCCTTTGGATAATGGCTTACAAAGAACGGGATCTCAAAGCTCTCAGTGAGGACCTTCTCCTCTTCCCAACCCATGTCCGTCCCCCATTTGAAGTCGGGTCTGGATTTCTGAATCAGGCGGACAGCCTCGTCATACGTGATTCTTGGAAAGGGCGGCTTCACATTCGCCAGTTCGGAAGGATCGCGTCCTAGAAGCTTCAGTTCCTCAGGCATCTGCTCTCGGAGACTCTGGCACATGTGCGTTACGAGTTCTTCCTCAAGTCGCATTAGGCCGTCCAGTTCGAGCCAAGGTTCCTCAACCTCAAGGTGCCAATATTCGGTTAGGTGGCGTCTCGTTCGAGATTTTTCCGCACGGAAGGATGGTGCGAGGGTGAAAATCTTACCTACGCTGCAAATCATGGCTTCCGCGTAAAGTTGCCAGCTCTGGGTAAGGTAGACTTTCTGATCGAAATACTTGACCTCAAAGAGAGTGGAACCTCCTTCAACCGCCGCGTTCACGAGTATTGGGACTTGGACTTCGAGGAAGCCGTGATCTGCAAGCCATCTCCTCGCCTCATCTATGAGTCGAGCTCGTAACCTCATCATCGCCAACGGTTTCGGGCTTCTGATCGATAAATGCCTGTTGTCAAGCAAGAAGTCAGGGCCATGATACTTCTTCGCGATCGGAAAACCCTCTTCAGCAGGGAATAGGACCGTCATCGTATCGACCGCTATCTCGTACCCTCGCGGTGCTCGTAGATCCTTTCGTACCACTCCTGAGATCTCTATTGTACTTTCAATTGGCACCGCGCTGAGGCGTTCGAACTCTTTGGCATCCATCCGATCCTTCTTCATTGTGCACTGAATGACACCTGTACCGTCACGTACCTGAAGGAAGAGTATGCCGCCGCCAGTTCTGGTATGGTATAACCAACCTCTGATAACGACATGCGCATCGTCACTCTTGCCGGCGAAAATATCCGCTATAGTAGGCTTGTCCAATCCTTAGAATCTCCAAAAGTCTTAGGTGCCCACGCCGGGAGAACATACGGAATCAGTCTAGCCCACAATTGCCGTGTGGTTAAAGCGTTCACCCATGGATTTGGCACCTTTCCAAACCAAACCAGCCGTTCGTATATAAGTCAATTCGATCAAGGAGACCAACTGTCCAAGCTTGTTGCCTCGATGCTGACAATGGCTTGTGCCACATCTCTCCGAGCGTATTCAACCTCTGGGATTTATCTGAATCATAGGCGTCTCTATTCAACAACGATGTCCCCATGTCCTCTCTGCTCAGCATGAACGCCAAACGATTAGGCCAGATCTTGAAGAACGGAGCCGAAGGCCAAGTTACCGAAAGCGAATCAAGACTCGAAGGAGCCAGCGAATCATACTGGCCACTTGTAACCAAGCTCCTCGTTTCAGATTTCAGCTTCCACAAAGTGTACGAGAAGGCTACTGAACTTTTCAATACGCCTACAGTTTGCTTCGCTGCGGTTGATGGCTCGCTTGATCAAAACCTGCTGGGCGGATTAGCTGTCTTTTGGGCGGGTGCCTATGCCGCTACGGGGACTATAACCTACAACAAGGATACGGCACCAAAGGTAAAGTACGACACGGGTTTCGTCGAGAAAGGACATGCGCTGGCAAGCTGTGTGCCTATCTATGTTGATTCGATTCCCAACGTTGAACCGCAAACAGTGTTGAGCCACTCAGGGAATCAGACCATCTCACATCCGATGACTGAAGAATCGACGGTTGACAACTCAACGATCGCCAATTGGATTATGCTCTTTTCTGAGCTCTACCTGGCGTACAACCTTGCGAGATCCAGGCAATACCGAATACTCCTGTTGGACCGGTCTCTTTCGGGCACTCACTCCAGTCTGCTGTATGATACATCAAAACGGCCATTGTGGAGACAGTGCGCCATGCTAAGCGTAAAGATCGATGACATAGCATTTGACGACCAAGATCTCACCGTCGGAAGATACCATACAATTGGCGCGGATGGCGCATTGCCGCCGCGAGGTGACTATCTACGTCACGCGGTCATCTTCTTGCTTGATCGATTAAGGAAACCCCTCACCATAGCGGAAATAGCAGAGCAATTGAAACTAAAAGAAAACGACAGAATTGAGAAACTGAGACGATATCTTGACGACGCGGTAAGTAAAGGGAAATATTTCCGAAAAACTAACGATGAATATTCCCTGCTTTCGCAGCTTTCAACTAGTTGGTCACGAATTCAGAAACTGGTCGACTTCTTCGGTGAACGATTCTTTTCAAGCAGTGATGGTAACCCGCTGCAGATCAACGATGGAGCTCAGCAGCGTTGGCTGACAACCCTCGACCTGGCATTCCTATGCTTGTTTACACTAAATCTCCTCATCGAGGTATGTCGACGCGATAAAGTTCTGCTTATCGGCATCACGAAGGATACCACTGCCCGAGACCTGATCACTCACCTGATCCCTATCTGCAGTCAGCAGGGGGTCTGGAAAGCTGCTGTGAAGCATGTTTCCACGACCGACCGGATGTTGCTTCAGGCCATTAGCATGTTCCACCACGATCAAGTAAGCGTACCATGGACCACAGTTGAGTATGATACTGCATTCCAAACAATACTGCTGGATTTCGATCAAAGGCCCGGCTTCGTCTCAGGAGCCATTCAGAACAGAATCATACTGGAGCAACTCTTTGTAAAATCGTATGTGCAGCTCGATAAGGCGAAATCTGATGATCGCTTCCGCAGCAACGTGCTTTTCATCGACCGACTCTACCACCAGAACGAGAGGGCCCCAACGATCCCATTGAAGCACCAGTACGGCGGAGCTGTGGAGGATGTTGAACCAATTCTCTGGCAATCAAATGCCGTAGAGAATGGAGTTCAGGAACTTGTAATGGTGACCTTGAAAGCCATGACCCATCAGAGCTTGCCCGAAGTTTTCGGCCATAACGAGCCACTCTACATTGCAGATAAGGTCGCCAAGGCGCAGCGAAGCAATGCGTCCCAGATGGTCAAGGCCATGGGACATTGGCTGATTAATCATCCGAAGTTGAGAAGGTACTCGTTTTATATGAATACGTTCAGAGCGCGAAGGAGTGACGTTGAAAGTGCTAGAAGCAGAGCTTAGTCGACATTTCACTGACTTCGAAGGGCGGTTTGACGGAAGACTCGCCGCGGTCTACGCCGTGAGGCGAGCAGATGTCTCAGCAGAAACGACAGGCTTTTCTGCCAAATACGAATGCCGAGTGAAGGCTCAGTATCAGAAAGACCTGATGGGACTACTTGAGGAAGGAATGCTCCTCGCCGTCCGCAACTTCAAATCGAAAAAGCATGGCGGCAGGCGGTTTACGTTGCTTGAGGTCTCGAGGATTAGCCCAGAGCACTTCGGGTTACGAGGTCTCTCGGATCAGAACTACTACCCCTACCAATTTGAGATAATCGAACAAAGCGTAGGAGACTGGGATACTGATGACAAAGCGACCATGATGATTCAACTGAGTGCGATTCCGCTCAACTATGATCTGATTTTGGAAGGCAACGCTCAGCAGTACGTGAAGGGCTTCACCTACCCCGTCGTGGGCGAGAGGGTCTTCATCCTCAACAAGGCCACAATCCACAGAATGTACAACCTCAAACTCCTAGAGGAGCTACGACTCCACTGGGAAGATGAGAAAATCGTCACCAGCCCCGACGCCCGAAAGGACCCAAGGATAGGAACAATCAAGATGTTCCAAGAAGAAGGAGGTGCAGTCCCCATCTACGTAAGCTTCGAGCGCCTCGTGCGATATCACTTCGGCGTCTTCTCATTTACAGGCGGCGGAAAGAGCAACTTACTCTCCGATATCCTCAGACGAATCATCTATCACACAAAGAACACCAAGGTAGTGATCTTCGACATTTCAATGGAGTATCCCTTCCTGCTCCAGGACGTCTTCTTGGATAAAACGATCAAAAGCAAAATCATAACCGAAGTGCCTGTAACGAACGCGCAACGCTTGCGCAAGATCATAGTTACCCCAAGAGGCTTTGAGAAGCTTGATCCTACCTCGAACCTAGAGCAGATCGTCGCTCAAGGAAAACTGGGGTATTTCGAGCAGGCTGGAAAGCCACCACCGACCTACGAGGATATCTTAGAACAAATCAGACTGCTAGAGAAAAGTGAAGGAGACAAGCCAGTCAACCTAGACGCTATCCGAGAAATCGAAAGAAGCGTCTTTGACTGGATCAGAGACAAGAAGCTGGAACATTCGAATGTAATCTCGCCCGATTTTCTCGACTATCTGCAAACGAGTGCAACCAATGCCATTGAGAAATTCAAGATCTGGAAGAGTGGTTCTCTTGCGGCTTGGGCGTCTACGAGGGTGGAACTGAAAAGCAGTCTCACGAGGAGACAAGAAAAATCTGACGAGAGCGCCTACACATCGAAGAGGTTGATTGAGGCTCTGAACGATGACACAAGAGTCCTATGCTTGTCGATAGCTGAACCAAACGTCATCAAGGGGCTGGCGATTGCTTTAACGTCCGAAATGCTTCGACAGCGGAAACGAGAATTTCAGGTTGATCCACAGGTTCTGTTCGTGTTCGACGAAGCACAGGAATTCATACCGGCATACGAGAAAGCTCGAGGCATCGACCTTGTCTGCACTCAGCGTATCGAGACATTGCTAAGGCAGGGAAGGAAGTACGGGCTGGGGGGTTGCGTTGCAACGCAGAGAATCGCCTATCTAAACACGAATGCTCTGCAGCAACTGCACACATATTTCGTCGGCCCACTTCCAAGACCGTATGACAGAAGCCTCGTAAGCAGCACCTTCACAATAGACCAAGGAATCCTCGAGAAGACACTGGAATTCGCACCAGGTCAATGGCTACTTTCAAGTTACATTGCCACCGGGATAGAGAATGTTCCAATCTTCATAACAGCCGACAACTCCGAGAATGAACTCTCCAAAGTCGTTACACGATCCTGAAGTGTTGTGTAACGATCAGGCCGTATCAAGACGCGTAATGGAAGCATTTGCGATGCTGTGCCTCAGCGATTCTGTTTAATACCAACAGCATGCAGCATCTTGCCTAGGAGACCTCGTTGTCCGCCCAAGATCAGCAACTAACAAAGAAACTTGCTGAGATGAAGTCCTTCTTGGAACGACGAATAAAGGAGCAGGAGGAAGAGGTTAACTCCTACCGAACATTCCTGGAGGTTGTTGATTCTCTTCTGGCAGAGCGAAGTTTCAGACCGGTCGAGATACCTCCAACAGTTGCAGCTCCGCCACCGCGCGCCAGTAAGCCTTCGCAGGCTCCATCTGATAGTATTCCGATTATGACGACAGATGGAGTTCGAATCGCTTCGATGTTGGTCGATAAGACTAGTCTCCAAGTTACACCTGAACCTGATGTGAACCTGGACCCGAACTCGCCTCCTCTACGATCCTTCTTGGTGGGTAAGGTGCTTGAACCAATGCTGGTAAAGGACAAGGAGGCTGCTTCATCGGGCGTTCTCTCTCCCGAAAGCATTCTCAGCTACAATGTTGAGCAAGATGGCGATCGTTTGAAAGCGATTCACGTGCAGAACTACGGAGACGACCGACGGCTTCTGGAGCTCAAGAACGCGATAAGGTGGACTCTGCGAAGAATGTACGAGAAGACTGGAGGCAAGAAGTAGGGTTAGTGACTCGTAGGTCACTTGGCCCTTGCCGATAGGATTCTCAGAGCCTCTGTCTTGTCTTTTTCAATTTGCGATTGAAGCCCATCCATCTTGATTTGAGTCTGCTTCCGGTAACTTTCATCTTTCATGCTGGCCAAGTTTATGGACACGTTTGATAACGCTCCGAAAATGCTCGCGTTAGCGAGATGAATTGCCGTCTGCAAATCTGAGAGCGCGCTCTCATTCGCGAAGTCTGCGAGCCTCTTCGAAAGGGCAAGTATGCGTGCACTGTTCTCTGCAGTAGCCATAGGAACGTCTGCAGCAACCTTCAATCTGCTCTGAATTTCAGCAGACCTAACGCGCTTTTGTTCCTCGCTGTCCTTCGGCAGGCGATAAGCTTGCATTAGGTCCACGAAACTTTGCGAGTCTTCATCCACCAAGCTCAGAAGGCGTTTCTGCACTGACTCGCTCTCGTCAAGAATTTCTTTGGTCTTGGGCCAATGTTTCTCGAATTCGCTTTTCTTGAGTGTCAGTCGCGAAACCATGCTCAGAAGACCCGCAGCCAAGGATCCTGCATACGCAGAAACGCTGCCGCCGCCGGGAACGGGTTTCTCTGATGCCACCTCTCCAGCGAACCTGTTCAGGTCCATCGCCACGAGGCGTTCATCATGCTTTTCGAACAGTTTCGTTTCGAGTATCTGGTTCTTGTTGAATCCCTGCAGTCGAAGGTAGAACTCAGCGGAGTCGATCAGAGCATCCATGGGAACGAGCCCGACCACTTCGCTTCCTTGCACCTGAACACCGTAGCGTTCGGCGAAGGTTCGAACAAGTTCGAAGACTTTGAACAGTTGACTGGCCTTGTAATTGACCATGTTCATTGAGACTTGTACCATGCCTCGATCTTTTAGTTCGAAGCCCAGTGCTTTGACAGCCAATAGGCCTCCGTCTTTTCCTCGAACCTGCTTAGCGATCTGCTTTGCCACGTCAAGATTGGAGGTTGCGAGGTTGATGTTGTAGGCGATCAGAATCTGTCTGGCTCCGATTGCCGTAGCACCTGCCGTCGGGTGGATGGAGTTGGGGCCGAAATCTGGCGTTTTGTTAGGATCTTTGCCTATCCGTTCCCGAAGCCCTTCGAACTCCCCCTTCCTCACATCAGCCAAGTTCCGTCGGTCCGCGCGTGTAGCGGCCTCCTCATAGAGGAAGACTGGAACGTTGAACCTTGTCGCATACTCTTTTGCGAAATCTTTCGCCAGTTGGATGCATTCGTCCATCGTTACCTCTGAGATTGGAATGAAGGGAACGACGTCAATGGCGCCCATTCTCGGATGTTGACCCTTATGCTTGTTCAAATCGATTAATTCAATTGCTTTTGCGCTGACAGCCAGCGCGGCCTCTTTTGCTGCGTCTGGCGATCCGACGAATGTAAGGACTGATCGATTGTGGTCCGCGTCTGATTCAATGTCAAGCACATTCACGTTTCGTGAACGTGCCTCAGCAACTATGGCCTCAATAACCTCCCTCCTTCGCCCTTCACTGAAATTGGGAACGCACTCAACAAGCTTCAAAAATCATCGAGTTCGAGTGTTGACTCAGCAGACCTAATTTCGTTTCGGTCAATAGCAGAACTTGGTTGGCATCACCGATTCTTTAAGCCGAACCGCCCATATAATGATCGGTCCCAGAGGCGTATGTTGTGCCCGGTAAGGTAATGGACGGGCGCGTAGTGGCACACAAGATACGCGCCAAGATCAAGGAACAAGTCAAAAGACTCGAAACCTCGAAAGTGGAACCCAAGCTGGCAACCATTCTCGTGGGTGACAATCCATCATCAAGACTGTACCTGAGAAACAAACACGCGGCATGCTTGGAACTTGGCATTAAATCAAGTAACATAGAACTTCCAGCAACTTCCTCGCAGGAGAATCTGGAACGGACGATTCGAGATCTAAATGAGGACCAGACTGTTACTGGGATCTTACTGCAGCTTCCTCTCCCGCAAGGCCTGGATGATGTGAGCGCGATCGAATCTATCGAACCAGAGAAAGATGTAGACGGGTTACACCCATCCAATCTGGGGCAACTATGCCAGAAACAGCAATCACCTTGGCAATTGGCTCCTTGCACCCCGAAGGGGGTAATGGTTCTATTAGCACACTATGGGGTGCAAATCGCGGGAGCTCATGCAGTTGTGATAAACCGGACTAGACTGGTCGGAAGACCGTTGTCTCAGCTTCTCTTGAATAAGGATGCTACGGTTACAGTTTGCCATTCGAAGACTCGGCAACTCAAGGATATTTGTCGTCAAGCGGATATTCTCATAACAGGGATAGGTCGTCGCTCGGAATTCACCGTTACGTCGGACATGATCAAATCCGGAGCAGCGGTGGTTGATGTAGGAACCAGCAGTGTCGGCGGAAAGACAGTTGGGGACGTGGATTTCACATCAGCCTTGGAGGTCGCTTCATACGTAACCCCAGTTCCAGGCGGCGTAGGACCCATGACCATAACGATGCTATTGTACAATACTCTGGTCACAGCGTGTGCACAAAAAGACGTGATGTTGCAGTTCAATGTAGAAGAGTTGTGAACAACTGAGCTTCTACGAACGAAAACAGATTTTACGAAAACGCATGCTAACTCTGAGGAACAGTAAATCTGCAGAGGATTTAGACAGACTCAGCGACCAGATCACAAACAGGTTGCTTGAGCTGCCCGAGATCAAGGATTCGCGGGTGGTTTCGACCTATCTGCATATCGGAAGCGAGGTGAGGACCTCCAATCTTGTGAATGCGCTCCTTTCTGGCGGAAAGAAAGTCATCGTTCCAGTAACAGACAGGGTCAACAAGAGACTCATCTTTTGCGAAGTCAGCCACCCGGACCGAGAGCTTGTGAAAGGAACTTACGGGATACTTGAACCTCGACCTGAACTCAGAAGGCCGGTTCCACTTGAGCAAGCAGACGTCATACTAGTTCCCGGGGTTGCATGGGATCTTCGCGGTTATCGAATAGGGTACGGTGCAGGGTACTATGATCGAAGCATCAATTCCCTGCACAAGGCCCTGTTCAAAGTTGGCCTGTGCTATGAATTCCAAATCGTACAACGCGTCCCGAACAGCCGGTTCGACAGGAAAATCGACAGACTCGTGACAGACCGCCGGGTCATCGACACAACTTCGAACGTGAATCATCATCCTTTTGGTGTATGTGCGCACCACTAGACACACCCTCTCAAACGAACCCCCGTTCGTTTTCTGTGGTTCACAGTCTGAGGATTGTGGTCTGCTGTTTTGTGCGTGTCTGTGTGCGCACCAGCGCATCCTACACACGAAAAAGCTAACAATCTGTACACGCTCGCGAACCCCCTATGCGCTCTGTTACGAGAAGATGGGCTCGCCTCGGCACGTCAAATCCTCGCTCGTTGATTCATCCATCTGCCGCTGGAGTCTGTTTATCTGCCTTCATTGTTGCTACGCGAGGAAGGAGTGTTCTCATGGGGAAAGCGCGTAGCACTAGGGATTGGCCTGAGAGAGGAGGATACCCGAGACATCGCGCGATTGAAGTGGAACGCGAAGGCGTTTGGTTGCTACCCGCAACGGAAGAGTCCCCAGATCATGCCGCGAAGCGAATCGCTCGCCAATGAACTGGTCTAAGGGGAATACCCGAGTTCGTGATGGTACGGTTTCACAGTCGGCCCGCGAGTTTCTGGAGGAAGCGCGCTAAAGGCAACCATTGGGATATCTGTTTCGTCTACGAACTGAAGGCTCTAGCACCACCGAAACACAGAACCTGGTGATCTGATATGAGATTCGTCCCATTATCCGAAATCGGTACGCTCAAGGTTGGCCGTGGTCACCTAGACATACTGAAGGAAGCGGGCTACGTCCAGTGATTGGTTTTCGTGTGTGCCCCTACTGGTGCAGGCAGGGAAATTTGAACTGCGATTTCTATCCAATCTCACGTAGGGTGGAGTCCACCCTGTTCTGGGTGTATGCCAAACTACACCACCCTTCAACGTGGTTTTCGTGTGTGTAGTATAGCTAATGCGGGCAACGGAATTTGAACCATCGTTTTGTGTGTGTGCGCACCGTTAGAGGCAAACAAGAAACTGAATCTTTGCATGGCATGTCGGAAACGTTGTATTGTGACTTGTTTA
>Ga0315281_10000839_pt1 | contig 44330 bp, 43 predicted proteins | sample YL17G07_0_MG_FD_204540 | JGI IMG/M metagenome (GOLD analysis project Ga0315281, IMG submission 204540) | Sediment microbial communities from Yellowstone Lake, YNP, Wyoming, USA - YL17G07_0 | ecosystem: Environmental > Aquatic > Freshwater > Lake > Sediment | place: USA: Wyoming | collected...
TGAGTCATTGATTAATAACAGACCCAAAAAATGTTTGGGTTATAAAACACCAATTGAAGTCGCTTCTTCTTTTGTTGCACTTCACGGTTGAATGTAGGACGCTATGGACAAAAATAAAATAAAACAAATATTCGAGATTCTTTGTAAGTACTATTGGATAGACATTCAAAAAAAAGAGAGCCCTCAAGATCATTTAAAAGACTGGCTTGGAGCTTTTAAATACTTTACAAGATATGCTTATGAGAGAAGTGTTAAAGTTCAACAATATATAGATTCTTCAATTAAAGTATTGAAAGCCAATAAAGAAGATTTAAATGATCTATTTTTATGCACTGAATTTAATAAAGAACTTGAGGAGAAGATTAATTTAGACTATAAAAATGATATAGAAAGTCATAATAATAAATACAATCCAAAAGTAGATATTATGAGATGTTCAGAAAAGAATAAAAAGTCAATTCTAAGGTTTCTGTATGATATAAATAAAGATGATAATACTAAAAATATTGCCGAATATGTAATTAACCATTTAAAGAATGGAGATGTAAAAACACCTTATAACACCCTAACTTCAATATGGGGAATTGGAGATAAAATTGCGACTTTCTATTTAAGAGATTGCTTTTTATCATTGTTAGAGAACCCTTCAAAAATATTATTTAAGAATCCAGATGAAGATAAATTGCATTTTCAACCTTTAGACACATGGGTTTTATCCGCTTTAGAAATAATTGTAAAAATGAGACCTATGGATAAAAAGAAGATGAGTAAAGGCACATTTTACAAGAAGGTTCTTTTAGAGTTTGAGAAAGAATTAGAGTTACTATCAGGTCAAGCAAATATAGCCTTATGGGTATTAGGAGCTAAAATTTCTCCATCAAAAGTAGTATTTCAAAAAATTATACAAGAGTTTTTAAATGGTGATTATAAAGAGTTAAAACAGATTGCTGGAGTATATAATAATATAAGTACAATATTATCTGAACAGATTTAATTATTCTGGAGATATATATTCATTATCTATAAGTCACAAAGATACTGAAATAAATTCAATTGATATGCTTAAAGAAATATTAAAAATAGCGTAGTGAGGAGACTGATTTTTATAACTATCTCTGATATCTCTATTAATACTTCTTCTGATCTTTTTTCTATAAACGCACTGAGGAGTCCTCAATTTATGGCAGATGTAGATATCCATAATCTAAAACTCATTGATTTGAAAAATCTGTCTCATGATACAGGTTGGGGTAAACTGCCTAATCCTACATTTTAATACTAAATGGCAAATTCAATAAGCCGATATCATAAACACAGTTTAACTAAATAGTTCATAGTCAAAAATAAGATATAGTCTATCCTATTTTACTTTTTTGCTATTTTAAATTAATAAACAACCTCGTACATACAGTATATCACTAACGCAGCAAGCTACGTGGAATTTACCCTTGGAGATTAAAATTATCTAACCTTAGTTTTAAGATAATTAATAATTGGAGTTATAAGCAGCACATAAAATTCTTATATTTCTATAAATAAAAATAAATATTAAAGAAATTAAATGAAAAGTCTTGATTTTTTAAATAATTTTTATGTAACCTGTATAGGTTCATAGTTTAAGGTTGTATCTTAATTGACCTTTTTAAGACTAGTTCAAGGAAAGGTAGAAAGATAGTCAAGAAGCGCAAAATTTAATTTTATTAGGAGGATTTATGTCTAAGCAGTGGGTATATTTCTTTGGAGCTGGCAAGGCTGAAGGCGACAAAGACAAAAAAGACCTTCTCGGCGGAAAAGGCGCAGGACTAGCTGAAATGACCAACCTTGGTATTCCAGTACCACCTGGGTTTACCATTTCTACAGAGGCATGTAATGCCTATTTTAAGGCTGGCAAAAAATATCCTGATGGTATGTGGGATGAAGTACTCAAAAACCTCAAGGCAGTTGAAAAGATTATGGGCAAGAAGTTTGGAGATCATAAGGACCCCTTGCTTGTCAGCGTTCGTTCAGGCGCAAAGTTTTCTATGCCTGGAATGATGGACACTGTTTTAAATCTTGGACTAAGCGAGGAAAGCCTTAAGGGACTTATCGCTAAGTCTGGCGATGAACGCTTTGGATGGGATGCCTATAGACGTTTTATCACAATGTATGGCTCAATCTGCAAAGAGATTGATAGACTGAAGTTTGAGAATGAGATTGATAAGGTCAAGAAAAAGCTCGGAGTTAAAAACGATATTGAGCTAGGCGCAACTGAGATGAAAGACCTTTGTACAAAATTTAAGGTAATATACAAAAAAGAAACAGGCGAGAACTTCCCAGAAGAGCCATTAGAGCAGCTTAAAGGCGCAATAAATGCAGTATTTGCCTCATGGTTTGGAGCTAAGGCTACAACATACAGAAAACTCAATGGAATCGCTGATGACCTTGGCACTGCTGTAAACGTATGCACAATGGTATTTGGCAATATGGGAGACACTTCAGGAACAGGCGTTGCATTCACCAGAGACCCGTCCACAGGCGAGCACAAATTCTATGGTGAAATACTTGTTAATGCTCAGGGCGAAGACGTTGTTGCAGGTATCAGAACTCCTATGGGCGTTAGTGAAATGGCAAAACATTTCCCTCAGGCAGCAAAGGATCTGATGACTATTCAGGATAAGCTCTCCAGACATTATAAGGATATGCTTGATCTTGAGTTTACTATTGAAGACAAAAAGCTCTGGATGCTTCAGACTCGCGTTGGTAAACGTACTGCAGCAGCAGCTCTAAAGATTGCAATTGACTTGGTACATGAAAAACAAATAGATGAAAAAACTGCAGTATCTAGGGTAGAACCAGCTCAGCTTGATCAGCTTCTACACCCTATGATTGATCCAAAGGCAAAGGTTAAGAAGATTGCTAAGGGTCTAAATGCCTCACCAGGAGCAGCAGTCGGAAAGGCAGTATTTACCTCTGAGGCTGCTGAAGCATGGGCAGAGAAGGGCGAAAAGGTTGTGCTTATTAGGATTGAAACATCACCTGAAGACATCGGCGGAATGGCTGCTGCGCAGGGTATATTAACTGCCAGAGGCGGAATGACTTCACATGCGGCGGTTGTTGCAAGAGGCATGGGAACTCCTTGTGTCGCAGGTTGTGATGCCCTTGAGATAGATGTTAAGAAGAAACAGCTTAGGGTAAAAGATATATTGATAAAAGAAGGTGATTTTATCTCAATCAATGGTTCAACTGGAGACGTAATACTTGGAGCAGCGCCAGTTATCATCCCTGAACTATCTGGTGATTTTGGCGAGTTTATGGCTTGGGTAGATAAATTCAGGACTTTAGGTGTCAGAACCAACGCTGATACCCCTGAAGATGCAAAAAAGGCAAGAGAGTTTGGAGCAGAAGGTATTGGTCTATGCCGCACTGAGCATATGTTCTTTGCCCCTGAGAGAATAAAGGCGGTTAGGGAGATGATCCTTTCTGACGATGTTGAAGGAAGGAAAAAGGCTCTTGCAAAGATACTTCCAATGCAGAGAAAAGACTTTAAAGAAATCTTTGAGGCTATGGAAGGATTCCCTGTTACAATCAGATACTTGGACCCTCCTTTGCATGAGTTTTTACCGCATGAGGACAAACAGATAAATGAACTTGCAAAAGAGATGGGCGTAACAGCTGCAAAGCTCAAATTCAAGATTTCACAGCTTCATGAGTTTAACCCTATGCTTGGACACAGGGGCTGTCGTTTGGCAATTACATATCCTGAGATTTGCGAGATGCAGACAAGGGCAATAATTGAGGCAGCATGTGAACTTGGCAAAAAGGGCAAGACCATAAAGCCTGAGATTATGATACCTCTTGTAGCAACGCTCAAGGAATTTGAATCCCTCAAGGCAGTATGCGTTGAGACTGCTGAGCAGGTAATGAAAGAGACTAAACAAAAGATTGAATATTCAGTCGGCACAATGATTGAACTTCCAAGGGCATGTATTGTCGCAGATAAGATAGCCAAAGAGGCTGAGTTCTTCTCCTTTGGAACAAATGACCTTACTCAAACCGTATTCGGCTTAAGCCGTGACGATGCTGGACGGTTTCTGCCATTCTATGTAGATAAAAAGATTCTCCCAGAGGATCCATTTGTTTCTATAGATCAAGAAGGAGTTGGCGAGTTTATGAAGATAGCAATAGAAAAAGGCAGAAAGGCAAGACCAGGAATGAAGATGGGAATATGCGGAGAGCATGGCGGAGAGCCGGCTTCTGTAATATTCTGTCACAAGATAGGTCTTTCATATGTAAGCTGTTCTCCTTATAGAGTGCCTATTGCAAAGCTTGCGGCAGCACACGCAGCTATCAAGGTTGGCTCAAGCACAACTGCTTAATAAGCGCAATGACGATATTGATGTAAGTTTTAAAGGTGGGGGACGGTTTTTATAAACCGTCCCCCATATTATTAATATATTTAATTTTTTACATATATTAATATATATATTAAAAAAATATTTATTTTAAATCTCAATTTAAGTTATACTCAATACATTAGAAATAATCATAAGATATTTAATAAGGCTGTCAAATATTATTGACATTACTGCCTTAGATGAGGTATAAATTTAAGTATGCCGGGAACATATTTACCATCTAATTATTTAGGTATTGCGTTTTTCCTATTAGTTGCCATAGGATTTTGCGTAGTTAGTCTTGGGATAGGTTATTTTGTAAGACCGCTTCGTCCTTATGACGAAAAGAAAACTATCTATGAATCTGGTGTCGACCCTATTGGAGAACCACGACAGAGATTTGCAGTCAAATATTATATAATAGCAATGTTGTTTGTGGTATTTGACGTTGAGGCAATATTTCTTTATCCATGGGCTATATCATTTATGAAAATCGGTATTTACGCTTTTATAGAGATGGTTCTTTTTATTGTCGTCTTGCTTATAGGATATTTTTATGCCTGGAATAAGGGAGCTTTTGAGTGGGATAAATAAGTTAAGCCAGATAAAAATATATTGAAAATAGAATTTATTATAAATATGGAGCGATAATGATAGGCTCAAGCATGATAGTTGATACAGCAGCAAGTGAGATAATTGAGGTTGAAGAAGGGATAAAGATAATCCCCGCTGCAAATACCATAATCACCACAATTGATAAGTTAGTAAATTTGAGCAGGGCTTCGTCTCTTTGGCCATTGACATTTGGTCTTGCTTGCTGCGCTATTGAGATGATGGCAACTGGCGCTAGTCATTATGATTTAGACCGTTTTGGCATAATATTCAGGGCTTCACCCAGACAGGCAGACTGTATAATTGTATCTGGCACTGTAACAAAAAAGATGGCTCCTGTTGTAAGAAAGGTCTATGATCAGATGCCTGAGCCAAAGTATGTAATAGCAATGGGAAGCTGCGCATGCACTGGAAATTTTTATAAATCATACAGCGTTGTTCAGGGGTGTGATACATTCCTGCCAGTAGATGTGTATATTCCTGGCTGCCCTCCTAGACCAGAGGCATTAATGGATGGATTAATCAAACTTCAGGAAAAGATTAAAAAGGAGACTCATAGATGGGGACGGACGAGATAATAGAAAGGTTGAAGTCCAGATTTCCTGATGATATACTCTCTGTTACGGAATTTAGGGAGCAGACTGGAATTACCATTAACAAGAAAAATCTCCTTGAGATAGCAGGTTTTTTAAGGAATGAGCCTGATCTTGGATTTGATTTGCTGAGAGACCTCTGTGGAGTTGATTATCTAAATAAAAGAACTCCTCGTTTTGAGGTGGTTTATCAGATGTATTCAATTAAAAACAAACATTGTATAAGATTAAATGTTCAGGTTTCACAAAAAGATGCCCATGTTAATAGCGTTACTTCAATCTGGACAGGCGCAAATTGGCATGAGAGGGAGTGTTTTGATCTGTTTGGGATAGTTTTTGACGGGCATCCTGACCTTAGAAGGATATTAATGCCTGAGGATTGGGAAGGCTACCCTTTAAGAAAGGATTATCCGGTTGAAGGCCCAGTTGAAGAGTGGCAGGGATTTGTTGAAGTGTTAAGAAAATCTGAAGAATATAAGCAGCATCAATGGTATAGATAATATAATTATGGAAATAAAGCAAATGCCAAAAGCAGAAATAGATAAAGATAGATTTAAGAAAGAAAATCTTATATTAAATATGGGACCTCACCATCCTGCAACTCATGGTGTTATGAGGTTATTGCTGGAGTTGGACGGTGAGACGATTGTAAAGTGTACGCCATATGTTGGTTATCTTCATAGGGGCGTTGAAAAACTGGCAGAGGATATGACTTATCTGCGGGCATTGCCTCTCACCGACAGGCTTGATTATATATCCTCAATGACTCATAATCAGGGATATTGTTATGCGGTTGAGACACTGCTTGGCGTAGAGATACCAACAAGGGCTAAATTTATTAGGACTATGGTTTGCGAGATGTCGCGTATTTCAAGCCATTTGTTATGGATTGCTACCCATGCCTTAGATATTGGGGCAATGACTGTATTTTTATATGCCTTTAAAGAGAGGGAGTTTATACTTGAACAGTTTGAGGCTCTTTGCGGGGCAAGGCTTACGGTTACATATCCTAGAATAGGCGGAGTTAGAAACGATGTGTCTCAGGAATTTATAGATAGCGTGTATGATTTTACAAATTATTTTCCATCAAAGATAGATGAATATGAGAGACTGATTGACAAAAATAGGATTTGGTTTAAGAGGACTAGAGGCATAGGCGTTATAACTGCCGATGAAGCGGTCAGCTATGGCCTAACTGGCGCAGCTTTACGAGGCAGCGGCGTTAATTATGATATTCGCAAATTATTTCCATATGATGCCTATGACAGCGTTGATTTTGACGTACCTATTGGCACTCATGGCGATGTATACGATAGATATAGATGCAGGATGGAAGAACTTAGGCAGTCTACAAGGATTATACGCCAATGTATAGAAAGGCTTCCAAGGGGTGCAATTATGGCAAAAGATGCCCCAAAGGTCATAATGCCTCCAAAAAAGAAGGTCTTGACAAGTATGGAGTCTATGATACATCACTTTATGGTAATAACAAAGGGCCCAATGGATACCCCAAAGGGCGAGGTATATGTTGCTACTGAGGCTCCTAAGGGAGAGCTTGGATTTTACTTTATAAGCGATGGAGAAGGTAAGCCCTATAGAATGAGGATAAGGGCGCCGTCTTTTGCGCATATAGCAGCGCTTCCTAAATTATGCGAAGGCGGGCTGATAGCTGATGTTATCTCAAATATTGGATCAATTGATATTGTGCTTGGAGAATGCGACAGGTAGGCAGCAGAGTTAGGTTAGAATAATATGATGATAAACGATACTATATTAAATATTATTATCACAATTATAAAAATAGTTGTGATATTGAGCGTTGCAATGCTGCATGTGGCATTTGCCGTTTATTTTGAACGCAAGGTCATTGGGCATATGCAGAGGCGAATGGGACCAATGGAAGTAGGTCCTAAGGGAATATTGCAATCCTTTGCGGATGTAGTTAAATTATTTTTCAAAGAGGACTTGGTACCTGCGTCTGCGGATAAACCATTGTTTTATATAGCCCCTATAATAGGGATAGCAGCAACTATGGGCAGCCTATCCGTTGTGCCATTTTTTAATGGTTTTGCCATTGCCGATATAAAGGTAGGGCTTTTATTTTTGTTTGCAATGTCTTCCCTTGGAGCATATGCTGTGATTTTAGCTGGATGGGCGTCTAATTCTAAATATTCGTTTTTAGGCGGGATGAGGTCATCTGCTCAGGTTATAAGTTATGAAGTTTCAATGGGACTAAGCCTTGTAGGGGTTATGATAATGGCAGGGTCCCTAAATCTCAATGATATAGTTGCTGCACAGCAGAATTTTTCAACTAAGCTATATCTAATACCTCAGATTATAGGATTTTTTGTATTCGTGTTGTCAGCTATGGCTGAGACCAACAGGGTGCCATTTGATCTTCCAGAGGCAGAGCAAGAACTTGTAGCAGGGTATTTTACGGAATATAGCGGTATGAGATTTGCGTTATTTTTCCTTGCAGAATATATTGGCATGTTAGTAATGTCTTCGGTTGCAGTGGTATGTTTTTTGGGAGGATGGGGTTTGCCAGGGTTTATTTATTCAATGTTTAATGGCTCTGCAATTATAATAAGTATCTTAGAGGTGTTATGCTTTTTGATTAAGTTATATGCCTGTATGTTTTTTTACTATTGGGTAAGGTCAACACTGCCGAGATATAGATATGACCAGTTGATGTCACTTGGGTGGAAGATACTTATACCGTTATCTGTCTTTAATATACTAATAACTGGTACAATAAAAATGTTCGTAAATTAGGAGAGTTTCTAAAAAAATAATGAAGAAACACTTGATAAGCCATGAACCAAAGGTAGTATCCTTAGTAGAAAAGGATTACACCTTTATAGATTTTTTGAAGACTGTTTTTCTATGGGAGATAGTAAGCGGACTTGGATTAACTCTATCCGCCTTATTTAAAAAGCCTGTGACTATGCAGTATCCGCATGAGAAAAAGGAATCAAAGCCAGGATTCCGCGGACTGCATGCCCTTGTTAGAAAACCTGACACTGGGGAGGCAAGATGTGTAGGATGCGGTCTATGCGCAGCTATATGTCCTTCAAAGTGTATTACAATTTATACATCTGAGGATGCAGGCAGCGATAAGGTAGTCGATAGATATGAATTAGATATATTAAGGTGTGTATTTTGCAGCTTTTGTGTAGAGGCGTGTCCATATGGGGCAATCGTTATGACAAAGCATTATGAATATGCCGATTATTCAAAGGAAGCCTTGTTTATGACAAAGGAGAAACTCCTGAAAAATTGGGACAATTATGTCTCAGAAGAGGATGCAAAGGTATATTTTAAAAAGTTTTGGGCTCCTAGAGAGGAAGATTTTGAGAGCCATGAAGGACAAGCAGTATTTAGGAATAATAGACAACAATAATATTATATTAAGGGATATTTTGGGAATAAGTTAAAGGGTTTCTTGACATCTATGTTACATTATTAGTATACTTATCATTATTATTACAATAATAGAATTTTAGTATATAAAAATGGAGATCAGAAAATGGTAAAAGTAGGTATATTTGGCGCTGCGAGTTTAATCTCAGGCAAGCTATTAGAGCTACTTGTTGATCATCCAAATGTTGAAATTTCTTATTTAACATCGGAATCGTTCAGCGGCAAGACATTAGAAGCGTCTTTTCGTGGCAGATTCCGAGGTTTATTAGATTTTAAATTCGAATCTTATAGCGCAAATAAAAATAAAATGATTGATAAATGTGATGTTGTGTTTTTATCAAAACCTCATGGAGGTCCTTACCAAGTTGCCTCAGAGATTTTGGCAAGTGGGATTAAAGTTATAGATCTAAGCGCTGATTTTCGTTTAAAGGATAGTCAAGTATTTGCTAAATGGTATAAGCTGCATGGAAATGACGCTTCCGACTATTTTGATAAAGAATATTTTGATCTGCTTGATAAGGCAGTTTATGGGTTACCAGAGCTATATGGTAAAGAAATAGCAAACGCTGATATAGTTGCAAATCCTGGTTGTTATGCGACATGCGCCATATTGGGATTAGCCCCTTTGGTCAAAGAAAAACTTATTTTAGAGGATTCTATTATTATAGATTCATATTCTGGTGTCAGCGGGGCAGGTAAGAGTCAACCAGAAAATAATCAATTTATTGATCTCAACGAGAATATTAAGCCATATAAGATTGGCACTCACCAACATACTCCAGAAATGGAGCAAGAATTATCAAGATTATACGGCGGAGATTTAAAGGTATTATTTTCACCTCATGTTATGCCTATAGATGTTGGGATTACAAGTACAATCTATGTCAAATATGCAAAAAAACTCAGTTATAAAGAATTGTCAGATTTATATAATGATTTTTACAACAATCATCCATTTGTCAGGATTTTCGATGATAATTCCCTGCCACAAGTGAAGGATGTTGCTAATACAAATTTCTGTGACATTGGTTTTTCAGTCAATGACAGAACAGAGCGGTTAATTATTTCATCAGTCATTGACAATACGATTAAAGGCGCTGCTGGACAGGCAATTCAGAATATGAATCTAATGTTTGGCTTTGATGAAGTTGCTGGTTTACCATATGGCCAGGCGCTAAAGAAAAGAATATCTTTAAACGCAATGAAGGTATAGCTGTACTTGTTTCTTGATCGCATGCCAAAAGTGGCGAGTTCCACTTCAGGCTGCTAAATTGCAGAATTCTTGCAATTTGTAAGGGGTATTAAGTATCATATTTAAATGGTAGAAACAGTAGTTGAATTAAGGCGCTGAGCAAAAATAAGTAGCTCAATTTGGTTAGAATTTTTATTAGGCTTCAAGGCTGCGTTGGGCGCATAGCCGTGCTATGTAACCGCCGAACAATGTAGAAGACGGATAAAAAGGCAAGCATTGTGAGTAAGTTATTTTTACTCATCGTCTAAAATATGGATGGTGCAAAGGTTTATGATAAATAAGATTTTCTTTTTATATTTTGCAGTAGCTATAGTTACATTATCCTTAGTGATAATAACGAGGAAATCTCTTGTTCATAGTGTGATAAGTATGCTGGCGTTATTTTTTCATATTGCAGGGCTATATTTATTTTTGAATTCGGAGTTCTTAGCCCTTGTGCAGATAATTGTTTATGCTGGGGCAATACTTGTATTATTTTTATTTGTAATAATGCTGCTAAATATAAGGGAAGATGAATTGAAAGAGCAATACGCCTCTCTTTGGCCCTTAGGAGTTTCTATAGGCGTGGTATTTATGATTGCGCTTTTAAGGATGCCCGCATTTATTCTAGGCTCAAAGGGTGTATGGGATATAAAAGCTGTAACTGAGGCAACAAACACAGGGGCAATTGGACAGATATTATACACAGAATATCTATTACCATTTGAGGTAGCGTCAATAATCTTGCTTATTGCGATAATTGGGGCAATGGTTCTAGCGAAAAAGAGGTTTGTAAAGTGAAAATATATATAGAATTGAGGACTAAGTAATATGGTGCCTTTAGACTGGTATTTAATGCTTGGCAGTATAGTATTTTGTATTGGAATGATTGGATTTATGATAAGGAGAAATATTATCATGATGTTTCTTTCCGTTGAGTTGATGTTAAACGGAGTAAATATCTCCCTTGTTGCCTTTAGTCATTATTTACAAGACTTAAGGGGCCAGATTTTAGTGTTTTTTATAATTGCTGTAGCCGCTTCAGAGGCTGCTATCGGTCTTGCAATAGTGATACTGATTACAAGGAATAAAAATACGATCTTTATTGATGAAATTAACGAATTGAGAGGATGACGCATAATATGACAAGATTTCTTTATATATTAATTCCACTTTTACCATTATGCTCATTTGTTATTACACTGCTTTTGGGTAAAAGGTATTTCAAGCGTCAAGCGCATTTAATCCCAATTATTGCTGTATTATCTTCTTGGGTTTTATCTATAATGGCGCTCTCAAGCGTGATATCGGGCAATACCTTTAATGAAGATATATATACGTGGATAACGTCAGGCAGTTTCAATGTTACCGTTGGATTTTTAGTGGATCAATTGACTGTGGTAATGTTGATAGTGGTAACTACAGTCAGTCTTCTTGTTCACATATATTCAATTGGGTATATGCACGGAGAGGGAGGGTATCCAAGATTTTTTGCATATCTCAGTCTTTTCACATTCTCCATGTTGATGCTGGTTATGGCTAACAATTTCATGCAATTATACTTTGGATGGGAGGCAGTAGGGCTTAGTTCATATCTATTGATTGGTTTTTGGTATGAGAAGCAGTCAGCTGCGGATGCTGGTAAAAAGGCATTTGTGGTAAATAGATTTGGTGATTTTGGGTTTGGTCTCGGCGTAATAATGATATTTATATATTTAGGCTCTCTGCATTATGACACTGTATTTTCAACTATCTCAACATTACAGGGGCATACTGTTCATCTTTTAGGATACGATGTTGATCTGATAACATTAATTGCCTTATTACTCTTTTGCGGCGCAGTTGGCAAGTCTGCTCAGATACCTTTACATGTCTGGCTTCCTGATGCAATGGAGGGTCCAACGCCTGTCAGCGCATTAATACATGCCGCAACTATGGTAACTGCAGGCGTATTTATGGTGGCAAGGACGCATGACATATTTAATCTCTCACAAACAGCAATGAATGTGGTTGCAATAACAGGCGGTGTTACAGCTATATTTGCAGCAACAATCGCCCTTGTTCAAAATGATATAAAGCGTGTAGTTGCCTATTCAACAGTAAGTCAGCTTGGTTATATGTTTATGGCATGTGGAGTTGGGGCATATGCTGCGGGAATATTTCATCTTTATACACACGCATTTTTTAAGGCATTGTTATTTTTGTGCGCAGGAAGCGTGATGCACGCTATGCAGGGCGAGCTTGATATGCAGAAAATGGGGGGACTCAAGAAATATATGCCGATTACATATTGGACTATGTTGATTGCCTCTCTGAGCATATCTGGGATACCAGGGCTTGCAGGATTTTTTAGTAAGGATGAGATTTTATGGAAGGCATTTTCTGCAGGTACGGCTACAGGTAAATTTGTATGGTTTCTTGGGACATTGGCAGCCTTATTAACTGCTTTTTATTCATTTAGATTAATATTTGTAACATTTCATGGAGAGTTTCGCGGCACACATGAACAAAAGCATCATTTACATGAATCGCCATCCGCTATGACTATCCCTCTGTTAATATTATGCGTAGGAGCAGTTGCGTCTGGATGGGTAGGCGTGCCGTCTATTTTAGGCGGACATGATGGATTTGCGCGTTATATGTCTCCAGTTATTGCTCAAGCTGAAGAAAATGCAGAAGCTGGTAATGAGGTTGAAATGGCAGTTATGGCGCTGTCGATAATTATTGGACTTGTTGGAATATTCGCTGCCTATATAATGTATATGAAGAAAAAAGAACTTCCAGACAGGCTTGCGCAAATGTTCCCTAATGTATATAGGATTCTATTTAATAAATATTATGTTGATGAGTTTTATGATGCTGTAATTGTCAGACCTGTAAAGGCAATTGCAAGGGGTTTTATAAATGAATTTACAGATAGAGGCGTGATTGAAGGAATTGTAAATGGCATTCCTGCCCTGATAAATGATTTTGCAAGCAGGCTCTCTAAGATACAGAGTGGCGTATTGACTCATTATTCTATGATCATGGCAGTTGGTTTTGTCGTGATTGCAGTTATAGTATTACTTAAATAAGTATAAGTATATATAATAAAAAGTAGGGGCTGGGCTTGTCTCTGCCCTTAGGATAACCACAATGGTTACCCCTACAAAAATATGAGGAAGTGATTATAAGATGGGTGGTTTTCCAATATTAAGTGTGATAATATTTTTTCCTATCATTGCTGGGATAGGGTTGACATTGTTTAATAGATCTAAGGAGACTGCAATTAAGTCTGCTGCCTTAGTTATTAGTCTGCTTAATTTTCTATTTACCCTGCAGATGCTAAACCATTTTGATAAGACTACTTCCTCTATGCAGTTTGTAGAGAGAAGGTCTTGGATTCCAGCTATGGACATCAATTATTTTGTAGGTATTGATGGTATCAGCGTATTGATGATTATGCTTTCAGCCTTAATAACTATTTTGTGCATACTGATTTCATGGTATGCTATACATGATAAGATAAAGGAGTTTTATGTAGGATTATTGTTAGTTGAAGGCGCTATGATTGGGGTATTTTGCAGCCTTGATCTCTTTGTTTTTTATATATTTTGGGAGGCAATGCTGATACCAATGTTTCTTTTGATTGGAGTATGGGGCGGAGCTAATCGGAGATATGCTGCAATTAAATTCTTTTTATATACATTGGTAGGCAGTGTATTGATGCTTGTTGGGATAATCCTGCTTTATGAGTTTACTGGCACATTTGATTTATTAAAATTGATGTCAATAAACCTGCCATATAAACTACAGCTAGTTTTGTTTTGGGCATTTTTTGCAGCATTTGCCGTAAAGGTGCCAATGTTTCCACTTCATACATGGTTGCCAGATGCGCATACTGAGGCGCCTACTGCTGGCAGCGTATTACTAGCTGCTATATTAATTAAGATGGGGGCATATGGATTTTTAAGGTTTTCGCTGCCAATTTGTCCAGCGGCATCCATTGCTATGACCCCAATAATGCTAGTTCTTTCTGTTATTGCCATAATATATGGCGGCCTGATATGTCTAATTCAAACAGATATAAAGAGGCTGATTGCATATAGTTCTGTCAGTCATATGGGATTTGTCACACTTGGAATATTTGCATTAAATACACAAGGTGTTGAAGGCGGGCTGCTTCAGATGATAAATCATGGAATTATCACAGGGGCGTTGTTTTTATGTATTGGATTAATATATGAGCGTACCCATACAAGACAGATAAAGGACTACGGCGGGCTTGCTAAATTTACGCCAGTATATGCTGGAATATTTTTGGTATTTACGTTTGCTGCGATAGGACTGCCTGGCACAAATGGATTTGTTGGAGAGTTTTTGGTAATACTTGGAGGTTTTAAGGCAAATCGCCCCGCAGGTATTATGGCTGCAACTGGTATAATAATTGGCGCAGCATATATGTTATGGCTATATCTAAAGGTCTTTTTTGCAGTTCCAAATGAAGCCCTTTCAGTACATAAGGATTTGAGCAAGAGAGAACTTCTGACATTGCTGCCTCTATTATTTTTGGTATTCTATGTTGGATTATATCCTAACAGTATACTAAGTTATATGCATCAGAGTGTAAGTGATTTACTTATTCATATAAATATGAATGACGATACGCAGGCTATGTCTCTGTTACATAGATTTTATTCGATTTTTTAGAATGGTGAATATTTTATAATGATATTATAGGAGATTGAAATGATTTTCCCAGATTTAAACCCAATGATGCCTGAATTAATAATGACAGCGCTTGGGCTATTGCTATTAGTCTTTGAATTATTTGTAAAGGAAAAGACAAATATCGTGCTTGTAGCTTTATTTGGTATAGCCTTTGCATATTTCTTTCTTGGATATAGTTCAGGCGCGACCTTTCATGGAATGTTCATAGCAGATTCATATAGCAGATTTTTTAAGTATATATTTTTGATATGCCTAACGCTTTCAATGCTGCTCTCCATAAAATACTTAGAGATTGAAAAGTCGTTATTTGGTGAATATTATATATTATTGGTTTTTGCAACCTTGGGAATGATGATAATGGCTTCATCGGGCGACTTGATTCTTTTGTATCTAGGACTTGAGTTAATGGCATTAAGCACATATATATTGGCTGGATTTTTGAGAAATAGTGAAAAATCTACGGAAGCAGCAATCAAATATTTTCTGATGGGCGCTTTTTCATCCGCTTTGTTACTATATGGAATAACTTTGATGTACGGATTAACTGGAACAACAGATATAAGGGCAATATCATTATATCTTTCATCGAATCAGTTATCCCAAAATTACACTTTAATGCTTGCAGTCGTATTTTTTATAGCAGCTTTTGGGTTTAAGATTGCTGCTGTGCCATTTCACATGTGGGCTCCTGATGTATATGAAGGCGCTCCAACGTCTGTAACCGCATTTATGTCTGTAGGCCCAAAGGCTGCTGGTTTTGCAGTGCTTGGCAGGGTGTTTTTGATGTCTTTTGCAACAATGCACTTTGAGTGGAGTATAATTTTATCGGTGATAGCTATTTTAACGATGGCAGCAGGAAATATAATTGCCCTTTCTCAGACAAATATTAAGAGAATGCTTGCTTATTCTGCTATATCACATGCTGGTTATGCCTTGTTAGGCATGGTGCCTGGAAATGCCTTTGCGCTTTCAGGGATGCTTAATTATCTATTTATTTATACATTCATGAATATAGGGGCATTTTCGATAATAATTATGCTGCGCAGCGAGGGTTTCTCAGGTGAGGACATTTCAGATTATAAAGGACTATCAAAGACACATCCATTTGTATCATTAATCATGTTGATATTCATGTTCTCTCTGACTGGAATTCCGCCTACTGCTGGATTTATTGGTAAATTCTATCTTTTTAGCGCATTGATTGATGCTGGATATGTGCCATTGGCAATTTTAGCATTATTATTTAGCGTTATATCCGCATTTTTCTATTTACGAATTGTTATGTATATGTATATGAATGATTCAAATAGCGAAGTATCCTTGTCTCTATCGCCTGCGCTTGGACTTGTAATATTTGCAACAGTAATAATGGTGTTATATATCGGAGTATTCCCGCAGCATTTTATAGCTTACGCTAGGTCTGCAATTCTTTCTATTTAATATTATATATAATAAAAAAAGAATTCATCACAGAGGCGCTGAGTACACAGAAGAAGGATTTGAAACCAATTTATAATTCAAAAAGCTAACTTTGGTTGATATAAACCGCAAAGGCGAATGATATCGAATCTCATCAGTATCTGCAATATATTTTTGAAATTCAGATTAAAGAGAAATTCCCTTGGTCCAGAGGAGCGCTAGTTGTAACCGTTAAAGAATGTAAAACACAGCTTTAAGCCGTTTGAGATAAAGATCATGAGATTGGTCAAACTTGGGGAAGCGAGTGAGATGCGCAGTCATTCATTACCCTGGCGATGTGGTTAATTAGAATTTACTATAACCAAAATATTACAGTACTAATTGCATTTTGGTATTAACTCTCTGCGAACAGAGAGCGTCTCTACGGTGAATTTCTTTTTAACTATATATTACCTATATGAATACGACTTGATACAAATTAATAAAACTCCATCATATCTCAAAGAATATAAACTTTGAGATATAAAAGAAGTTTCATATAATAATAGAATATTTAATCGTTATTTCTTTTTAGTATCGATAGTCTTAGAACTTGCGGATGACATTGCGCTTGATGTCTTAGGTTTAACGTTAACCATTGGTTTTGGAATATCCGCATCTGCTTCCTTAGGGGTGACCGCATTTTTGGTCTTAGGAGTTTTGTCAAGAACTGTTGCCTTTGACTCAGTCTTTTTTGCAAATTCAGGATTATTTATATATAACTGTTTGGAAGCCTCAAGCATTGCGCCAATATATCCAACGGTTTCATCTGTAAGAGAGAGTCCCTTTGCCTTAAGGTCTGAGAGATATTTTTCCCACTCTTTGTGATCCCATAAACCATTAGTCTTTTTAATAAATTCAGATGTCTTTGCCAAAATATCATCAAGTTTATCAGATATTCCCTGAGAATTTGTGGCAGCAGTGTAATATTGCCTCATAGTTTCTAGGGTATGGCCTAGCTTACCTTCAATATCTTGATTTAGTTTAAGCCCTTTTGCCTGAACATCTGTCAAGAAATTATTCCATGCTGTGTGATCCCACATTCCCTTCTGTTTTTCTACAAAACTTCCAGCCAAATTTAATAATTCATCAAATCTTCCCATGATCGTCATCCTCCTTCAAAGCATTGTAATTTAGGTTATTATATATAATCTAATATAACTATAATTAATATTCGTATTTTTATTCTATGATTACACCTGGAAATACTTATAGTATAATTATAATAATAAAACGGCTTTCAGTTAACTACTTAACTGCATCTTTAAATGCCTTTCCAGCAGTAAATTTTGGCGCTGAAGAAGCAGGGATGGCAATTTTTTCGCCTGTTTGAGGATTACGTCCTTCTCTTGCATTACGTTTTGACAATGAAAAAGAGCCGAAACCTGTTAGCGCAACCTTATCATCTTTTTTTACAGCTTCTATAATAGAATTAATCATTGCTTCCAATACATCTGCCGCCTTAATCTTTGTGATACTTGCTTCATGTGCTATCTTATCAATTAGTTCAGATTTGTTCATATTTTTGGACCCCCCAAATTTATATATTTGTTCTAACAGTAAAGAATATCAATCATGGAATAATATTGTCAAGCAAAAAGAACTTTTTTTGAATTATTCATGCAAATATATTAAATTATGTTAGAATATTTAAATCTCTTTGGGTTATATTCCCCGCCACTTGTGGCGAAATATAATTATACTATGCTAATACCCCGCTGCTTGCGGCGGGGATTTTTATTGCATGATAAAAAATTTATATAGCTTTTTATAAATTATATTTGCTAAGATAGACACGGTGGGTGAGTGGGGGTGGTAGTTCAGTCGGTTAGAACGCCGGCCTGTCACGTCGGAGGTCGCGGGTTCGAATCCCGTCCACCCCGCCATATTATATTATTAAGATTTCAATAATCTGCCTAATGCTGGTTTCATTAAATGAACCAGTTGATGAGCCAAATAAAAAGACTGGGAATGGTAATAAATCAATATTATATTTTCTTGATTGATCCACAGATATAGGTCATGAAATGAGAAAGTTAAGATCATGCGTGATTAACTCTTCTGATTAAATAATTAATGACATTTAAACCATAATAATTTGTCATTACTACAAATCACATGCTATCAAGGTTAAAATTAACATTTCAAGGAAAAGACTCCATAAATAGTTATTGACCATATCAAGACAGTAGATGTTATGGATTGTAGAATGCTAAAAAAATGAAATCCTAGTTGACTAAAGTTTAATGAAAAATATTTAAAAATATTTAATAAAAGAAAGGGAGAAGATAACATGAAGAATAAAGCATTGTCTTACATAATGGCAGTAATATTTGTATTATTCAACCTTGGGATTTCTTATGCTTCAAACACAACAGAGGCAACCGGAACTGGCGATTCCAGACAAGTGGCTATTAATAATGCCTTAAAGTCTGCAGTTGAGCAGGCGGTGGGAGTATTGATAAAGGGTCTTACAGAGGTTTCAAACAATGAATTAGTTGTGGATAAGGTATCAGCCGCAAGCGCAGGTTTTGTTAAAAACTATGAGATATTATCAGAAGTCAAAGACCCTGTAGACAATATGTATAAGATAAAGATACGCGCCACTATTGACGATATTGCTCTAAAAAGCGCTGTAGATGAGTTTCTAAAAGACCCCCGCGCGCAAAGGATATTTCAGGAAACTAAATTTGATGAAAGAAGAGTTGTAGTTTTATATCAACCCCGCACTGAAAATGACCTTCCATTTAAATCTAAAGCAGTGCAAAAGGTCATGGATCTGATACAGGACAGTTTAACTGGTTATGGGTTTAGAGTATTCCTGCCTGAACAATTGACAAAGACATCAGGAAAGGCAGTTGAAACTGTAGCTGATCCAGAAATTGCATTAAATATAGCAAGACAGGAAAATGGAGACGCTCTTGTTTTAGTAAGTTTTGACGCAGGGAAGTCTCAAACCCCTACAGGATTGATTCTAATAATGTCAGAGCTATTTCTAAAGGCATACGACTCTTCTACAGGAGAACTGTTTGCCAATGTTAATAAAAAGGCAAAGACAATAGCTAAAGGCGGAAATTATGGGATTGATGATGGAGTTGCTACAACTACCGAAAAATCTGGTCCAGAGGCGGTAGAGGCTTTAGCCAAAAAGATTGTTGAGAGATTCAGCTCAAATCGCGCTAAATTTGTAACAACGATATTTAAAAAAATTGCCCTTGCAGATCAAGAAAAGGTTGAAGACATGCTTGAAGGTCTGAAATGGAGATATAAGATAGTAAAACAAACCGGGACAAATATTGAGATAGAGATATTCAGCGAGTCTGATCCAAACTCTGTAAAAAGGACACTTATAAAGGCAGCCAAGACATCAGGTTTAACGATTTCATCAGCGGAAATTGTCGGCTCAAGGATAACCTTTGAGGGGCAATAATTTTGGTGATAGACACAATAGTGTTTGAAAGGAAAATTGTTATAATTTATTATATCTCAAGCAATATTTTGCTCTTACAGGGCTGATGGAGCATCTTTTATTCATTCAAAGGCTTACACCCTGTGAAGGCTGAATTTGAGCAGATAATTATATACCTTCCTTAATTCGGAAAATAATATGGAACTCTCAACCACTGTTGAACAAATCAAGTCAAAGATAGATATAGTAGATTTCATCTCAGACTATTTGGAACTCAAAAAGTCTGGTAGAAATTTTAAGGGTCTATGTCCATTTCATGCTGAAAATACCCCTTCATTCACAGTCAGTCCTGAGCGTCAGATGTTTCATTGTTTTGGCTGCGGCGCAGGCGGCGATATTGTAGGTTTTATGATGAAGGAGCAAAATCTCAATTTCCCGCAAGCAGTCACCCGTTTAGCTGAGCTATCAGGCATTGTGATAGAAAATATCTACGCTCCATCAGACAAAATAAAAGAAAAACGAAAAGGAATATTTGAAGTCCTTGAGTTATCAAGGGAACATTTTATACGCTCATTGGGACAATCTGATAATGCCATAAATTATCTAAAAAACAGGGGACTAACCGAAGAGATTATCAAGGAATTTTCCATAGGTTTTGCGCCCCGCACTAATGACCTGTATAAGCTCCTCAAAAACAAGGGATTTTCAGATACCCTGCTTGCATCTTCTGGCGTAATAGCATCTGGCGAAAGGGGTTTATTTGATATGTTTAGGGGGAGGATAGTATTTCCGATAATGGATCAAGAGGGCAGGGTGACTGCCTTTGGCGGCAGGGTCATAGATGACGGTATGCCAAAATATCTAAACTCCCCAGACTCTGATATATTTCATAAGGGGCAAATGCTATATGGGCTGCATTTTGCTAAGGAGAATATTCGTCAAAAGAAATATGCAGTTATTGTTGAGGGTTATATGGATGCGGTTGTGTGCCATATGTTTGGGATTAAAAACACTATAGCGCCTCTTGGCACTGCCTTGACGCAGGCGCATGTTAAATTAATAAACAGGTATGCAAAGAATATATTGGTTGTATTTGACGGAGATACGGCTGGGATAAACGCTGCAAAGCGTTCTTTGGATATAATCTATCAAGAAGGGCTTACAGCTAAGGTATTATTACTTCCAGATAAAAGCGATCCAGACAGCTTTCTTCGCAGTCATGGCGTTGAAAAGTTTAGAAAATTGATGTCTAATGCAAGGGGATTTATAGATTTTAGAATAGATATAGATGGAAAGAATATCTCAGCAATGCGCGACATCTATGCGACTATTTCAAATATGAAGGACGCAGTTTCAAAGGGTATGTTGATAACCGAGCTTGCAGAAAAGGCTGGCATATCAGAGACAACATTAAGAGATGGTATCAAAAAAGCCTCACATCAAGGAGGCAGGGAGTTAAAGGCTGTAGGCTATGGACTAAATATTAAAAGCGCGGAAGAGATTTTGCTTTCAATATTTTTTAATTATACAGATGTATTTTATAAATATTTAGATCAGATTAATATTGATTATTTTGAGAGTTCCTTAATAAAAAAGATTTTTGTTGAACTATTGAAGTCTAAAGACAAACCAAACATTGACAGACTTACTGGAATATGTGATAGTAAAGAGATAAATTATATCTCAGGTCTGGTAGTAGGTATATTTATTGATGACCAAGAAATTGATCAAAATATTATTGAAAGCATTACTAAGATTAAAAAAAATGCCCTAAATAAAGAAATATATAAGATAGACCGCTTGATACAAAGCGCTTTAAATGAAGACGAGGAGAAGAGGTATCTTACAGAAAAACAAAGATTGATGAAGCTCTCATGACAATAAAATGGAAAGAATTGATAAAGATAAAGCGCTTAAAATGTATAAGGAAATGCCTTTTTTGGAATTAGGCGCAATGGCAGATTTCATGCGTAAAGAGATGCATCCAGAAAATATAGTCACATTTATAATAGATCGTAATATTAATTACACAAACATCTGTATCAATAGATGCAGTTTTTGCGCATTTTATAAAGACAAGGATAATCCAGAATCTTATCTACTTAAAACCAGAGATATATTAGATAAAATCAAGGAGACAGTTGAAGTCGGAGGCACTGCTATATTGATTCAAGGCGGACTCCATCCTGATCTAAATATTGATTATTATACTGATCTATTAAAGGCAATCAAAAGGGATTTTGATATAAATATACACGGTTTTTCACCGCCTGAGATAACGCATATTGCAAAAATGGCAGGGCTGTCAATAAGGGATACTATTAAAAGATTGATTGACGCAGGACTTGGCTCAATACCAGGCGGAGGCGCAGAGGTCTTATCTGACAGAGTAAGAGAGGCTGTAAGCCCTAAGAAGATTAAAACCAAGCAATGGATGAATGTCATGGCAGTGGCGCATGAGGCTGGGCTTAGAACAACTGCGACAATGATGTTTGGCTGTGGCGAGGAGCCAAAGGATATAATCGAACACCTTGATGCAGTACGGAGTCAGCAAGATATTACACATGGCTTTACCGCTTTTATACCATGGAGTTTTCAGCCAGAAAATACTGAGCTTGGCAGCGCCATAATGCCAGCAACAGGGGTGGATTATCTAAGGGTCTTGGCGTTATCAAGGATATATCTGGATAATATTGTGAATATTCAGGCATCATGGGTAACGCAAGGTATAAAGATGGCGCAAGTAGCATTAAGATTTGGGGCAAATGACCTTGGTTCAACAATGCTTGAAGAAAATGTGGTAAGGGCTGCTGGAGTAAGTTTTAAGGTATCGCAAGAAGACCTGATAAACGCAGGCATGGCAGCAGGATTTAAGGTAATGCAGCGCGATACGTTTTATCATAGATTGAAGGAATTTAAATGACTAGTGAAAAACTAAAAGTTAAAAGTGAAAAATTATTAATGAAGTGATTTTATATGAATGAAAAATAAAAATGATTTTATTGAACAACTTTTCATTTTTCACTTTTTTTAATTGGGGGTTGATATAAATGAGTGAAACTTATGATGTAGTAATAATTGGAGGCGGGCCTGCGGGGCTTACGGCTGCGCAATATACCTCTCGTTCAAGATTAAAGACATTGATTTTAGATAAATCAAAAAACGCAGGCGCTTTAGCCTATACCTCTAAGATTGAAAATTATCCCGGGTTGCAAAAACCAATATCGGGCAAAGAATTATTGGATATATTTAGAACGCAGGCAACAGATTTTGGCGCGGAATATATTGAGGCTCAGGTAATAGGGGCAAGCCTTACAGGACAGATAAAAGAGATATTCACAATGGATAACTCATATTTGGCAAAGACTGTGATAATAGCAACTGGGGCAATGGGGAGAAAGGCAGGCATCAAAGGTGAGGCGGAACTACTTGGCAGGGGAGTTAGTTACTGCGCAATCTGCGATGCTGCGTTTTATAGGGGAAAGACTGTATGCGTGCTTGGGAATTCTGAAGAGGCGGTCAAGGAGGCTGGGTTATTGACAAGGTTTGCCGCTAAGGTATACCTGATAACACCTCAGAGCAAGGTAACTGCTGGAGGATATGAGGATGTATTAGAGATTCCCAATCTGACTCTGCTATTAGGTCATCAGCCGATTGAGATAAAGGGGGATGATGCAGTTAAGGAGATAGTTTTAAAGAAAAAGGATACTGATGAAGAGACTGGACTTCCTATAGATGGGGTATTTGTATACCTGCATGGGAGCAAGCCTATAGTAGATTTTCTAAATCAAGAGGTCAAGCTTGGCGATGAGGGGTGTCTCTTGGCAAATGAGGTCATGGAGACATCAATAGATGGAGTATTCTGCGCAGGGGATGTAACGTGTGTAGAGGTAAGACAGGTAGTGATAGCAGCAGGACATGGATGTATGGCAGGGCTATCGGCAGAGAAGTATATAAATAATAGGATGAAACGTAAGCAGGATTGGGGAAAGTCGTAGATTATTCCTCTGAGCGCTCTCAGCGTCTCTGTGGTGAATTTCTTTTCTTTTTTTAATAGACAGTCAAGGCTAGGGTTTTTGAAGCTGACCTTGCATTATTGTCTGTGACCAGCACAGTAACTGAATAAGTCCCTCTTACCGCTGGATTCCAAGTTACTATGCCGCCGGCTGAAACTGCCAAGCCTGCTGGCCCTGAAGTGAGACTCCATGAGTATGGCGTTATTCCGTTTGTTGCGCTGAGGGTCGCTGTGTAAGCTGCTCCATCAGTTCCATTATATAAATACTCAGTGGTTATTTTTGGGTCATTTGGCTGTACGGTTATTGAAAGGGTCTTATTTGCCTGTCTTTGCGGGACGTCACTGTCCAGAACCTTTACATTAAATGGAAAACTGCCAAACACAGTTGGGGTTCCAGATATTACTCCAGCAGCAGAGAGGCTAAGCCCGGTGGGAAGACTTCCTGAGGCGATTGACCATGCATAAGGCGGTGTTCCGTCTGTTGCGGCAATAGTGGTAGATGAATAAGCAAACCCCACAGTCGCTGTTGGAAGATCATTGGTTACTATCGCGAAATTATTGCAAGCGTTTTGTCGTAATGTTTTAATGTCTAAATAATAGACAATATCGTCATATGCGCTGCTCTGCGGTAGTACGGTAAATGTTGAAGCTGCTCCAGTGCTGTTGGTTCTGTCTTCTCCATCGCTAAAAATCAAAAATGCTATGTCAGTCTTTGAAATGACTGCGCCAGAACTGGAATCATCCAGGAGTATATATGTCCCATTGTTAGTGCATAAACTAGTTGTTTTAAATTCTGGCACAACATAATATCTTAGACTACGATTATACGCATCAGTAGTTCTTACACCTAAAGCGGCTAAATTTGCAGGAAGCTGCTTACTGCTTATAGCATAGCCTAGTATAGACTCATAAGCTGTTTTTGTTATATCTCTTGTGCTTATCAACTTTGAGCGCTTAGTCATAGTTCCTAACATTCCTGTGCCCATACCTACCAGCAGACCTATGATGACCAATACTATAGCCATCTCTATTAATGTAAAACCCTTCTCTTTTTTTAAATTCATCATACTTAATATTAACATTTTTAATAAAGAGATTGCAATTACATCTAATTTGTGTTATATTGTTAAAGTATAACAATAATGTTTCAAGATAACTTTATGAAAAATAAGAATAAGACAGTTGTCGTTAGTTTTGAAGGTGAGAGTGTAAAGGTTGTTTTTGCCTCAACAAAGGGTGAGAACATTCATCTTGATGATTATATGACTCTCACAATTGAGCAGTTTAATGACTTTCTTAGGAATGACGCCTCAGATGACTATATCATTGTAACAGGATTCAAAAATTTTCAAAATGACAGAGTAAGCATTCCCAAAACTAAAGACAGATACATAAAACCCTTATTAAAGAGAGAGATTAGCAGCAGACACCCAGAGTTAAATGATTTTGTCCCAATTGTTTTATTTATTGAACAGAGTGATACATTAGGAAAACATCGCAACGATTACTTTGTTATCTCTATTGATAAGTCAGAGATTAATGATCTAATAGGACATTTTCTTGAGAATCAGAAGTCAGTTATCATGGTGTATCCCGCAATGTGTGTGCTAATGTCACTTCTGCCTCAGAGCGACACTCCTTTTTTATGTATGTTTGAGGTTGGGGAGATTAAGAACGTTATTCTGGTTAAGGATGGAAATATTATTTTTACCCGCTCTTTTAGCTCTCAGGACGAAGACGGCTCTGACGTTGTTGCGCAGAACATTGATCTAACGGTTATTTATTGTAGAGAGAGCCTGAAGGTGGATCCTTCATTTATAATAATGGCGGGCGTTATATCAAAGTCGGTCAGAATATCATCATCAGAAATACCATCAAAACCCCTTGTTTTTCCAGAATCCTTTAATGTGGATCAATCAGAATTTAATCAATACATGATCCCGATCGCAGCTATAAATTATAGCAGGGAACATCCATCTATTCTCAAAAAGGTAAAATCGCTTCCTGAGATAAATGTTGTAACCACGCAATATAAAACTTTTTGCTATGCAAAAAGTCTACTCAAATACTCAGCAGTGTTCTTTTTGGCATTAAGTATCATTTCCATAGGCTTTATCGGGGAAAGTAGTTTAAACATACTCAAGACAAACAATAAAATTAAGGCAAGGAGGCTGCAGTTATCGGATATTTCAAGGATTTTTGAAACACATATTATAAAAAGAGATAAGGTTGTGGATAATTTAAAAAATATTGAGTTTATGATTAGAGTCAATAAACAACCGAGGTTTGCGGACTTTCTCACGGCATTGTCAAGCATAAAGATGGATGGAGTAAGCATAGAATCCTTGTTTGCTCAGAATTCCAACAATATTGCCAATGTTGAAATGACTGGAACTTTAACAGTTACAAATAATTATGGGTTTATAAAAAAAGAAGAGATTTTTAGAAATTCTCTGATCAAAATTGCAGGGTTAAAGGTTATTAATTATAAGTCTGACATTCAGAAGAGGACTTATAAGGTGAATTTCACTTACAGTTCAACTCCTTTAGGGAAAAACTAAACATGTTTTATAAATATATTAAGAAGACCGTCTTTATCTATTTAGCTGTATCCATATTTTTTTGTATAGTTGGGCCAACTGCGCTTTTCTTGTCAAAATATGAAATAAAATTATTAGAAACTGAAGATAAAATGAGCATGATTAACATAAAGAAAATCATGATTGAAAGGGATACAAAAAAGATTGAGGAATTATCAACTGAAATTTTCAAGATTTTACCAAATGGTCAAGCCCAATCAAAGCCAAAAGAACAGATACTGCTTAGGTTGGACGATTTTGAGTCAAATAATAAAAATGTAAATATTATTGTTCATGATTTTGTCGAGCAAGGAGATGAAATATCTCTCCTTATCTCAATAGAATTCCCTGTCCTTGATTTCACAAAAACAGTAAACTTTATCTCTCAGCTTCAGTGCATGAAGTTTCCACATTTTAGTATTAATTCTTTGTCTATTATTTCTGGACAGGACGGTGTTCTAACGTGCTCAATTAAGGGCGCTTTTGTTTGCTTTAAAAGAGTAAACGGCTAATGCGCTTACAAGGAAATTCTCTCCTCTCTCTGACAGACAAAGCAGAATGTTCAAATCAGTATTCTTTACTTGACATAACTGCGTTCATTTGATACAATATTTACTATGTATATTGAGATTTCAACAGTAAAACAAAATGGTTGTGTAAATAAAATGGCTTTGCTGAGAAAATCTTTTAGTGAAGACGGCATGGTTAAACATAGAACCATTGCCTCTACCTCTCGTTGCATAGATGAAAAAATTCTGACTCTTTCTTTTTGGGGCAGCCCTTGTAATGAGAAAAAAGTCGTAGGACGACTCCCATAAAAATATGGATAAGAAGCAAATTATAATAATTGTGTTACCTATTGTTATTGGGATGGCGCTTTTTCTTATTATTAGCGTTATTGATCTTGATCTTAGATTTACTCCTGTGGAGATGAGAGTTTTTCACTATAGGTATGATGTGCCTGAATTATTTAATCTAAAAGAGACTTTTGGGGACACCCAAAGCGTGATTTTGACTGCTTTAGAAAATCCATTCAAAAAAAATGTTTCTGTTGATGAAAAGATAGGGATTCCTAATCCAGAGCCTATACTTGATGCTAGTAGAATAAAAACCTTTGATCCTGCAAAATTATGGCTTTCGCTTATTATAATAACGAATGGGGAGAAAAATGCCATTATAAACGGAAAAATTCTCAAAGAGGGCGATATTATAAAGGGGTTTAAGGTGAAGAAGATTGAAGGACAAAAGGTCTTACTTTTTAGTAATAACAGGTCACATTGGATAAAAGTTCATGATAGTAACGAATAATTGGACAAAGACAACTCATTATAACATACACAGAGCATGGATGCTCATAGGAGGATTTGGTGCAAATAAATAGAAATATTGTCGTTTATTTAATTGCCTTTTTTCTTCTTTTTTCTCTATCTTGTTCTAAGGAAACCAAGAAAAAAGATAATAATGAGATCGAAAAGATGATAGCTAATGAAGATAATAACCTCTCCAAAACCCTCTACCCTAATAGTTTAAATAAAGATAAGCCTAAAATTGCGGAGTATGAACCTGTTACTGAGGATATATCGCCCTTAAAGAACAAAACTGTTTCATTATCTCTTAGGAATTCACCCCTTAGAGATGTGGTTTATGTACTTGCAAATATTGGACACCTTAATGTTTCCATTGAAAAGGGAGTAGATCAGAATACTCCGATTACAATGAACCTTGATGATGTAAGCCTAGAGAATGCGCTTGAGATGGTATTTTCTTCTGTAGATTATTTCTATTCTACAGAAGACAATATCCTGAAAGTTAGAGCTATGGAGACAAAGATATTTGAGCTTGCCGTTCCACCAGTAATCTCTAGTTATAATGTCGATGTTGGCGGTGATATTCTAGGCGGTGGCGGCTCATCAGGCAGCTCATCAGGCAGCTCATCAGGCGGCGGTTCGACAAGTGGGACATCAGGAGGCGCGTCAGGCAGTTCGTCAAGCAGTTCGTCAAGCGGCTCAACAGGGAGTTCGTCATCGAATATTGCAGGAAATATCAGGATGAGTGGAATGATTAATATAACTAAATCAAAATTGTGGCAATCCATTGGAGAAGGGATAAATAAGCTTCTGACAATAAAAACGAAAGTGAAAACCAAAGCGCAAACAGCTTCACAAGCTGCCTCTGCTGAAGGAAATATGTCTGCTTTAATGGTCAACCAAGCAGCTCCCAAAGGTCAAACTCCACAAAGTCATCAAAATCCTGAGGAAGATCAAACACCTGAACCTTCCTATAGCATAGATATGCTAACTGGTGTAATTGTTGTCACAGCATCTAAGAAAGATTTAGAAAATGTGGAGAGATACTTAAATAGCATCAGAAGTTCTCTTGGCAGACAGGTCTTGATTGAAATAAAAATCGTAGAGGTACAGCTTTCAGAAGAGAATAATTTAGGCTTGAACTGGACTAATCTAGTTAGTGGATCAGCATTAGGGACTTATATTTCAGGAAATAATCAAAAGCTCAGTTCAGCAAGCGCAATAACTAACGGACTCACTTTAAATCTTTCAGCGCGTTTTGATACTATCCTTAATCTTCTTCAAACACAGGGTAATGTAAAAACCCTGTCTAACCCAAGACTCAGCCTTTTAAATGGACAGTCTGCTGTGCTTAGCGTTGGCACGACTGAAAGTTTCATTTCTCAAGTAACTTATAATGAGGATACATATACACACAAAATAACAAGAACGCCGCAATCCCAGACTGTCCTTTCAGGCATGATGCTTGGAATTGCCCCATATATTGATAAAGATGATAATATTACTCTAACTATAACTCCAGTCTTATCTGAACTCCTTAGTTTTAACCAGCAGATTTTTGATTCAGTGACCTTGAATCTTCCGAATATTGCCCTTAGGGAAATGAGTACGACAGTTAAGTTAAAGAACAAGGAGATGGTGATTATCGGGGGGTTAATATCTACAAAGGATAATGTAGTGGAAAGCGGAATTCCAATCTTAAGCAGTATCCCCCTGATTGGGAATCTCTTCAAATCCAAAGATGTAGTACATCAGAGAATGGAACTGGTAATCCTTATCAGACCAGTTTTAATTTAAAAAATGGCAAAAAGAAAGAAACTATATGATATTTTGGCTAAAAAGGGATTGATGAATGAAGCAAAGAATGCAATCTCTGAAGCCCAGCAGAAAATAACAGGCGAACTTATCGGAAAAACCCTTATGGATCTGGGTTTTGTATCTTCACGAGAGGTGGCTGAAGGCTTGGCTGAACAGGCAGGCTTACCCTTTGTAGACCTAAACAATTATAATATAAACGAAGAAGCCTTAAAGAAAGTGCCAATTGACCTTGCAGATAAGAATGGGTTTATACCATTAGACATTGCAGATTCAAGGCTTACCATAGGGGTAATCAATCCATTTAATATTTCAGCAATGGACGCTGTTACAAGGCTTCTTGGACACTCTCCTAAGATTTGTGTTGTTGACACAGTTAGTTACTATGAAGCGCTTGACAAGGCTTATAGTTTTCTGGAGACCCCGCTGTCAGAACAGTTAGAGGATATTATTACCAAGTTCAATCAATCCAATATGCTGCAGAATGACAGCATTTCACTCCTTGCTGAACTTCTGATAAAAGATGGAACAAGAAATGGCGCAACAGATATTCATATCACTCCGTTTGAGCAGGCTGTACATATATTTTATCGTATTGACGGCGTTTTGGTACATGCGTACTGCGTTCCAAAGGTTGCTCAAAACGGAATAGTTTCAAGGATAAAGGTTATGTCAAGCATAGATATTGCCGAAAACCGTCTGCCGCAGGATGGCTATTTCAAGTTTTCATTTTTAAAAAAGAACTATGATATGAGAGTCTCAACCGCTCCAACCATATACGGAGAAAAGATAGTCATAAGGGTTTTGAGCGGATCCGTTGGGATGTTATTAGACATTGCTCAACTGGGATTTGACAAAAATGACACAAAAAAACTGCAGCAGCTTTTTAATAAACCAAATGGGATTATCCTGATTACAGGACCTACAGGAAGTGGAAAAACAACAACTCTTTACGCGGCTCTTAGAGAGGTCAATATACTTGAAAAAAACGTAATTACTGTAGAAGACCCTGTAGAATATAGACTCAGTCTTGTTACGCAAACACAGATAAACCCAAAAGCTGGCTATGATTTTGCCCTTGCAGGCAAATACTTTATGCGCCAGGATCCAGATGTAATACTCATTGGCGAGATAAGGGACGAAAATACTGCGACCATAGCTATTAGAGCCTCAATTACTGGTCACCTTGTACTTTCAACTTTACATACTAATGACGCTATCTCGTCTGTTCCCCGTCTCCTTGACTTAAAAATAGATAAGTTCCTCCTTGCAGCGTCGCTTATAGGAGTGATTGCTCAGAGACTTGTCAGGAAACTCTGCGCCTTTTGTAAAGAAAAGCGTGATTTAACAGATGAGCATAGGCAATATCTCCTGTCATCAGGTTTTACAGAAGAAAAAATTAATGAGATAAGCGAAAAAATCTATACAGCAATAGGGTGTCGGGAGTGCAAACAGACTGGATATCACGGTAGAACGGTTATCGGCGAGATACTTATTATTGATGACGAGATGAAGGAACTAATATCTGAAGGCGCTTCATTTATGAAAATGAAAAAAACTGCCGTCAAACAGGGATTAAAGAGCATAAGAGATAATGCTCTGGAAAAGGCGCTTATGGGAATCACTGATATCCCTGAGATGATAAGGGTGGTTGGATAAGATGTCTCTCTTTCAATATAAGGCTGTTGATTCTAATGGCGGCGTTGTAAAGGGCATTATTGACGCTGTTTCCCTTGCCTCTTTTGACGAAATTATGACATCGTCTAATATGTATGTTCTGAGCGTTAAGGAAGACTCCGGCAGGTTTATGGCACTCCGTAAGAGAATATCAGGAAAAAATATTAAGAGTGAGGATATAATAGAGTTTGCAAGAAACGTCTCAATAATGCTAAAAGCGGGACTTTCAATAGTGGATATCTTAGAGAATATTACAGAAACAACGGAGAATAAATTCTTTGCCGAGAGGGTTAATTCTATTGCAAAAAAGATTAAACTTGGCACTGGGTTTTCTGATTCTCTACAGATTGAGAGCGATGTCTTTCCTGAAATCTTTATAATGCTTGTCAGGGTAGGCGAAGAAACAGGCAGCCTTAGCGAGACCCTTGAGAGTTTAGCAGATCACCTTCAGAGGCTTTTAGACTTAGCTAACGCTATCAAAAGGTCGCTTATGTATCCTGTATTTGCGATTGTTGCTACATTCGGCGCTTTATTTTTCTGGCTGATATTTGTTATGCCAAGGATGATGGATATTTTTAGTGACTTTAATCTTAAACTGCCTCTTCTTACAAGGATGCTCCTTAAAATTAGTAAATATGCTCAAGATTACTGGTATATTGTACTAATAACTCCTATAATTGTTATAATAATTTACCAGATACTAAAAAGGTATGATAAGACCCTTTATATGATAGATTTCGTGAAGTTGAGGCTTCCTGTTTTTAAGTTGATCTTAAGCAATAAATTATTGGCGTTATTTTGTGAGCAGATGAGGATACTAATAATAGCTGGAATTACGATAGACAGGGCATTTCAACTTATTGAGAAAGATATTGGAAATAAAGTTTTCAAGCGCGCACTATCTGATATAAGAGAGCGTATTATAGCAGGTGAAAAGATTGCTCTAACGATAAGAAAACATAAGATATTCCCTTTGCAGGTGGTTAGGATGATCTCTGTAGGCGAAGAAAGCGGAAGCCTTGATAAGCAGTTTGGGTTGTTATCAGAGATATATCTAAAAAAGCTTAATGATATTTCTCAAACATTGGGTAAGATAATTGAACCAATAGTAATCGGGTTTGTAGGGATTTTATTTATGATAATGGTTGGCGGGCTTTTGCTTCCTGTCTTTGACCTTGTTTCAGGCTTGGGAGGGATGTAAAAATGGATTATCTAAGCCTTTATGGTTTTAAAGAAGACCCATTTAAATTGACTCCTGATCCAAAGTATTTCTATCCATCTGATAGTCATGACGAATGTCTCCTTGCGCTAGACTATGCCGTAAAACAAAAAGAAGGCTTTGCCCTTGTAAGCGGTGAACCTGGTACAGGCAAGACTACTATATTAAAGGTGTTTATAGAAAAATGGAAAGACAATGCTGAAATAGCCATTGTGCTAACTCCAAGACTTAAACCTGATGCCTTTTTATCTGCCTTGCTTGATGACCTTAACATTAGTATTGACAGGTCTAACAAGAATGAGATAATCAAACAGTTCAGAGATTTTCTTGTCAAGATTTCAAGCATTGGGAAAACGCTGATTATTATTGTGGATGAGGCTCAAGATCTGCCTGATGAAACCCTTGAAGAGGTCAGACTTCTTTCTAACTTAGAAACATACGATCAGAAACTCTTAAACATTATTCTGATAGCCCAGCCAGAGCTTGAAAAAAAACTGAAAACCAGTAAGTTCAAGCATCTAAACCAGAGGATTACAACACGCCATACCTTAATCCCCCTTAATGAGCGTGAGACAGTTGAATATATAAATTACAGGCTGTTAAAAGCTGGAAAAACATATTTGAGATTTGACGACTCAGCCCTTAAAAGTATCTATGGTTTTTCAAAGGGGATTCCAAGAGTAATAAATTCAATTGCAACAAGATCTCTGATGTCTGCCAGTTATGAAGAAAGCAGGCAGCTCACTGAAAGCCATGTGATGGAAGCGGCTGAAAGCCTTGGGTTTAAGATGTATCAACCCTCCTTTTTCGCTCAAAAAATGAAGAAGGCAGCTATACCTGTGCTTGTGACTATTGCCATTGTATTAGCTGCTATATTAGGAGCCGTAACATATAAATATGAAATCAAAAAGACTGACACTCAAGAGCTGACCCCCCATGCTATTCAACTAAAGCCTATTGAAAAAGCAAAAGAACAGAAGATTGAGAGTAAAGACACCAATAATCCAGATGACAAATATATCATGGTTCAGTCTGATAAAGCTGTTGTGAGAAAATCACCAGATTTTGACGCAAAAATAATCGGTAATATCTATAGGAACGAGCAGTTTAAAATATTGTATACTGTTGAGGATAAAAAAGGTGTAAACTGGTATGAGATAGATATTGTTGAGGGCCAATCTGGATGGGTTTCAAATAGAGAAAAGGCAGATTAATCTTGAAATATAAAAAATGAAACGAAATACATATCAGAGCTTTCTATGAATACACAAAGTTGTATTTACTTTGAAGTTGAAAAAGGACAAGTCATAAATTTTGTCGTAAAACTATATTCAATAATTGAAAATAAAAAATATGAAATTCTTAGATTTGATAGTGGACATAACCACCCGCATAAGGATATACTAAATAAAGACGGTCAAGTTATTAGAAAGGTATGGTTTAGACACCTTAGTAATAATGAAGTTTTAACAAAGGCTTTATTTGATATTAGAAATAACTTTGAAAAACATATAGAGAGGTTTAATAAAAAATGGTTCAAATAGTTGCTAAGAAAAACGCAAAGAAACAAAAAACGAATGACGTTCAAGAAATAATAAATTTGCTTGAAAAACAAGGATACAGAAAAATCACCGAAGAAGAAGAACAAACAGAAGAATATAAAAAATTATTTGAACGCCCTGAATGTTTTGACTATAAGAGTTAAGCGCTATCCGCAATAATAAAAATTTAGAAGCAATAAAAAATCAAAAAAGGGGGCAGGATTTCTGCTCCCTTGAAGAGAATATAGACTTATTCTACTATGGGGTTCTATCAAAGTAGTAAACCATAGCCACTGATGTGCCTATTGCACCAACGCCTCAAGCAAAAGAACAGAGGCAGGAGACCAACATCCCAAATGACAAATATATCCAGATTCACGTTGATAAGGCAGTTGTTAGAAAATCGCCAGATTTTGACGCTATAATAATTGGTAATCTTATTAGGGACGAACGGTTTAAAATACTGTGTACCGTGAAGGATAAAAAAGGCGTAATTTGGTATGAGATAGATTTTGTTGAGGGTCAATCTGGATGGGTTTCAAATAGAGAAAAAGTAGATTAATACTAATAAATGCTAAAAAAAGGGGGCATAAAATCTGCCCCCTTTTAGAAATTAAGAAATCAAGAAATCATAGACTGAGACTACGGAGCCCTATCAAAGTAAAATACCATAGCCTTTGTTGTTGCTGCTGCACAGGCATCGGCAGCAGGCGCAGCCGCTGGAGAAGTGACAGTTAATACAGTCCAATTTGCGTAGGTAGCTGTTTGCGGCGCAGCAGTTTGGCATCTTACGATACCAGTTGCGCCGTCAGCTAAACCGTCAATACTTGTATCAAATGCCTGAATGAACTTAATCTGCTCTGCGTCAAATGTTGTAGCGCAGGCGCTATCTGGACAAATTACCATGACATTCCTTGCAGGCACTTGGCCATCATTACCCAACAAGGCATAGAAGCTAAATGAGCCGATTACAATAGGATTTGTAGGGGTTTCTTCAAATTTAGCATTAGTAAAATCGGTTTTAACGTTACCGGCAACAGGAATGATTCCTGTATTGGTTGCGTCGCCAGGGAATCTGCCAAATCTGTCAAGATAGTTGTAAGTGCTAAGTGTCCATAAGTGTGTTGCTTGGGTAAATTTTTTAAATCTTGCGCCAGAAATCAGGTCTTTTCCTTTGAGGACTGCGCCAAGGATTATACCGATAATAACCAATACAATCCCAATCTCAACAAGGGTAAAGCCCTTGTTATTCTTGAATGAATTTTTAATGGTTTGCATTCTTTCCATGATTACCTCCTTATCTAAGGTTAATCAACAATACATCTAAAAATTAGATGTATCCATACTTGCTGATGCCCTTCCATGATCTATAATATAATAATCAGTAAGTCTGCGAAAGAGGCATTTATCCCTTTATTTTGTAGGTAAAATAAGTGAAGACATTTAAGATTTATGATTTACGATTTACGATTTACGATATATGATTTTAGATTTAAAACAATATAAAAACTTTTCTTGAACGTTTTTAAATCATAAATCTAAAATCATAAATCATAAATATCATCTATAGGCTATTATTGATTACATAACCAGTGATTTCTGCGTTACTTTTCATATTCATCTTCTCTAAAACTCTCATTCGATAATTATTAACTGTTTTAACGCTAAGTGAAAGTTCCTCTGCAATTACCCTAGGCGTTTTTCCTGTCGCTATCATCAGCATACACTGATATTCACGGTCTGAAAGCAGTTCGTGGGGCATTTTATCAGTATCTTGATCTAATGAACTGGCAAAAAGCTCTGCAAGCGCTGGAGATATGTATTTCTTTCCCTGAGAAACCTTTCTTATTGCAATAATCAATTCATCTGTAGCGCTCCCTTTTGTCAAATACCCTGACGCTCCTGCCTTTATGAATCTCATGGCATACTGCTCCTCAGGATACATGCTTAATATTAATACAGGGAGTGTTGGGAATTCATACCTCAACTGTTTAAGAGCGTCAAGACCATTTATCCCCGGCATAGAAATATCCATTAGTATTACGTCGAACTTCTCTTTTCTAATCATGGAAAGCATCTCTGAAGCATCACTTGCCTCAGCCGAAAGAATAATATCATTAGTAGTAGATAGAATCTGCCTCATGCCAGCGCGGACTATGGCATGATCGTCTGCTATCAGCACATTTAACACTTTTAAGACCTCCCTATAATGAGAATATTTAAGATTTATGATTTTAGATTTATGATTTAAAAGCATTTTAATAAATCATTTTTTAAATCTTAAATCTTATATCATAAATCTTAAATCATCAACATGGAACAACAAGTTTAATGGTTGTCCCAATACCCTTTATCCCTCTAATCTCAACCGTCCCTCTCACAGGGCGGACGCGCTCTTTCATGCCAAGGAGTCCAAAGGATTCGACGCTGCTCAGCTTGTCCTTACTCATACCAATGCCGTTGTCGCTGAGGACGAGTTCCAGAGTATTATCCAGTTTCAGTAGTTTTACTCTGACCTTTGTAGCCTTTGAGTGGCGTATAATATTTGTAATCCCTTCTTGAAAGATGCGGTATATTATGGTTGACAGGATATTATTAATATCAATATCACGCGGCGAAATTATTGTCGTACACGAGATGCCCATACGTTTTTGGAGCTGCGCCGCCTGTTGCTTTACGGTATCGGCAATACCCAGATTATCCAGAGTTGTTGGCCTGAGTTCAGACGAAATCTTTTGCACCGATATTATAATGATATCAATAGTTTCCAGTATTGTGTTTATCATGTCTGCAGTTTTTGATGGAGTTAAATTATCATTCTTAAGCATAGCTATATCTATTTTCAGAACAGTCAGCGCTTGCCCAAGCTCGTCATGCACCTTCCTTGCTAAGTTCAAGCGTTCTTCTTCAATTACGGTCTGCAAATGGGTAGAGAGCATCCGTAATTGTCTTTGAGAATTTCTAAGATTTTCATTAGATGTTTTCATTTGGTCGGACATCTTATTAAAAGAATCTGAGAGTGACCCAATCTCATCATTATATATAGTTTCTGCTCTTCTTTCAAAATTTCCATTGCCTACATCGGATAACAGATTTGCTAGAATTTTTAGGCGTTTAGAAATAGATATAGAGATTAAATAACCTATGGTTATTGCGAATAAAAAAGCGATTGAGGTAATAACAAGACCGATGATAGTTGCCTTGCTGATTTCATTGCTAATTTTTTCGCCTTTATCGGAAATATCCTTGATTATTCCACGCTCAAGAGAATTAAGTATGTTTATAAGTTCACCCAATATAGATTTAATATTAGACATATAAAACCTCTCCCCTGCAGCAGCGCCATCCCTTTCATTTATTTCGATAAAAGAGTTGACAAGAATGATGAAAAGATTCAGCTTGATTCGCGCCGTACTATATACGGTCTTAAGCTGTATATTTGTTTTTTTTTCAATAGTAAGCCTTCGCTCCATACTGACGGCTTGTCCAAATATCAAGATTTGTCTTTCTAATTTAGATATTTTTTTCTTTATAGATTCTATCAACTTTGTTTTATTGGTTTCTTTTTGTGAGTTTAGCAGGATAACTATATCCGAATCAATCTCTGCAACGCTTTGAGTTATATTTTTAATTTCATTGAACTGGTCTAATCCTATAGGCATTATTGAATTAAGGTGATCCTTTATATAGATATTTGAAAAGATATTATATAGATTGATTATCCAAACAATAAGCGCTACAGATATAAACCCTATGATTAATTTATGTTTTAATTTCATATATGTTATAATATAATATTATGAGTTTTATAGCAAACATATTATCTCAGATCAAGCAGCCCTCTAAGAAAAAAGAGGTACATCCACAGCTTGAACAGATGCTCAAAAAGAAGGATAAAAAAAAATCTGGCCGTAAAAAATATGTTGTTTTGTCAGTAATGGCTTTGTTCTATATATTTTCCACAATATTCTTTACCTTTTTCTTTAAACAAGAGGTTCAAAATGTTAAAACGGCAATTTCGATGATTAAAAACCACTCTTTCCTGCCATCAGTTGCAACTATCCCAAACATGGATGAGATTTCTACTCTTAAAGGCATGGGTAATAACAATGATACTTCAGATTCCAAAGGCTCGACTGATATAGATAAAAATATTGAAAATTCTATCACTTCTATCCAAAATCAATATTCCAATCTCCAGGCGCTAATCCAAAAAAATTCAAATAAAAATCCCGATGCTATAGAGGATAACTTAAAAAATACTATCCCTTTAAACCAGAATCAACATTCCAATCTCCCTTTAATAATACAGGGAGATTCAAATAGCTCTCAAAAAAAACCTGAGATGACAGAGGATAACCCAAAAAATACTATCCCTTTAAACCAGAATCAACATTCCAATCTCCCTTTAACAATACAGGGAGATTCAAATGGCTTTCAAAAAAAACCTGAGACGATAGAGGATAACCAAAAAAATGTTTTATCAGTTGTTTCTGATACAGAGAAAAAACAATCAACTGATAAAAAAAATATTAATAAAAATATTTCTAAATCTTTGATCAAAGAAGATAACATCCTAACAAATAAACCGCAACATAAGCCTGCAAAGAGACATAGACAGCAGCCAAAAAATGACGAAATGCTAAATACTCAAAACGACATTGATCAAACCGAAAAAGATGGTGATATAGATATGGACATCAGGGTCAAAAAAGATAGAAATACAAAGTCTGACTACATAGACTCTAAACCAACAACACCTGGAAGACATTTATATGCAGGGCTAAACCTTGAGAAGAGAGGAGAATACAACGAGGCTTTCAAAGAATACAAGTTGGCAAGCATATCAGATGGAGTGAGCTACAGCCTTTTAAATAGAATGGCAGTTCTTCTGATAAAGACCCACAGATACTCTGAAGCGGTCGAATATGCTAAAATGGCGCTTAAAATAAAAGAAGATTACACCCCAGCTATAATAAACATGGCTATTGCTTATGCCAAATCAAACCACATTGATCTTGCGTTAGAAACCTTTGAACATGGGCTTAACGTGTCGCCCTATGATAGTGAGCTGCTTTATAATGCAGCAGTTTTTTACGAAAGAAATAATCATAAAGACAGCGCTCATAACATGTACTCCCGCCTTGTTGATATTGGAGACAATAGAGGAAAGCCAGGCATGGAGAGAACAGAGCCTTTAACTGAAGAGCAGAAGTAGCGTAATGGTAAGCGAATGCCTGTCATTCTGCATTATTCGTTTTGCGCCTGTCATATCAGTGACTTCATCTTGATTACTCAATTTTGTATCCCAGTATACTATTATCAGACAATCAAGATTCATTTAATCGTATAAGTATAGTGTACCACCAGCCTAATCTCCTATCAGCGCCTAAAATTCTGTGTCAATTATTAGGAAGGGTAGGGGATATTTAAAGAGTTAGAGGCAATAAAGGATGCAATATGTTTTACAAATATTTCAGCCTTTGGGATTAATGGGAGAACTTGTGATTCTTCAAAACGAACGAAATCCCTATAATCACTTTCTTGACGTTTCTCAAAGAGGTCATTATATATAAGGGCTAATTCCTTTGGTATTTTCCCAGTTTTTACAAAGTGTTTATTGAATAGACTTCGCAATCCAGTATGTTTTGAAGAAGATAAATCATTTTGGATTAATAGGGCAGAAACAGCATAAAAACAGGCATAATAGAGCCGGTTGATACATGTTTTCCATCTGCCAGCATCAGCCAAAATGAATACGTCTTTTAATGTTTCATTTGCGCATTCTAATCTATATGCAACCAAATCATCTTTAAAGTCCATTATAAAATAACACCTTCGTATTCAACATTTTTATGAAATGGCATAACCTTGTAAAGCGAACTATTCCATTGTTCTTTATTGATTACTATACACGAAATGATCTCGCCAGTTTCCCATTCTATTTCGTAAAGTCTATGACGTATGTTGTCAATACGTTCATCATTAACAATATCATCAAGTAAAACAAGAAAATCCCAATCAGAATCTGATGCAGCGTCATCACGAGAACGAGACCCGTATATAATAACCTCTGCTTTTGGCTCTATATCAAGGACGGTTTTCTTGATTTGATTAAGTAGTTGATTTTTTTTGTTGTATTGTTCATTTATAGTATAAACTGCTTTTTTTAGTTCAGCTACAAGATTTTCAACTTCTTTTTCTAATAGTCGGATTTCTTCTCCCTCTTTAAATTTATTAATAACTTTCAGTTTGGAAATAGTTTCTTTTGTGATAATACTTTGATGATGAATAATGTCATTTCTAAGCATACGCAAATCACCAATAATGGGTACTATTAAGTTGTTTTTATTTATTTTCAAAGCATTAGCAATTTTTTCTCTATATTCTTCTTCCCAAAATATATAAGTAAGAATAATGAAAAATCGTGCTGCAAGAATACAATTATCACCATTTTTTTCATTACGTTTCTTGAGTTTACCTTGTGAAGTTCTGTGTAGTTCTATACTATTTGGATCGTTAGGGTCACCTTTTCCATAGGAAAATGTTAGATCATCTAACACAACATCAGAACGAATATTTTTTATAGTTTGTTTTTGGATATCATCTATTTGTTTATAATTATTAAAAAATCCTATTATAGAATCAAGAAAATAACCATATAATTCATCTATTTTAGATATAAAATCTGTAATATGTTTAGAGTATGTAGGTATTTCTAATTCTTCTATTGGAATATAGAATTTACCTTGTTGCGCCTTTGAAAAGTCATAATCTTTTTTCATTTTTTTACTTTTAAAATCACACTACAGCCAATTCCTGTTCATTCTGAACAATAATCTGTGGATTTTTATTTTTAAGAGGTATTGGTATCCCATGCTGTTTTAATAAACTGATATGTTCTTTCATCCCCCATTTTGCCTTATATAAACAATCTTCTATAGAATGACCAATCCCTGTAAAACCTTCTAATTCAGGAGAATAAAACCCAAAATAATCAGGTTCTTCAGTTGCTTCAATTATTAGTGAATATTCAAGCTCTATCATTTATTAATCCCTGATGCCTTTAATATTGAATGACATGTACCTTTAGGCACTTCCTTTGAACCATGATAATCTACTCTAATTAACTTATCCCATCCAACTTTTCCATAATATCTAATTGAGCCTTTCTCTCTAATAATCCTAAATCCATTACCTTCTAATAATCTTACAAGTTCATTAAATTTCATTTTATTCCACTTATAATGACTGATTTAAAGTATTATAATCAATTTCGTAGTTATAAGGAAAGAGAAAGCTTTAATAAAATTAACAAGTCCTTCTCTTTTACCCATTCCCGTAAGGGCAGGGTAGGCTGCATCCAATCTTCCCATCCATAATATTATCAGTCAATCAACATTCATTTAATCTATTCAATGCTTCCTTGATGATCCTTGTTATCTCTACACCAGCATCTTTAATATTTATCTTAGCAATCTCTTTAGTAGCGCGGTTTTTAAATTCTACAATTCCCTCTTTTACGCTCTTTGCGCCAATGACAACCTGATATGGAATTCCTATTAAATCAGCGTCCTTGAATTTCACTCCAGGTCTTTCATCTCTATCGTCAATCAAGACATCTATTGATTGAGATTTCAGATAATCATAAATCTCAAGAGCGCGCTGCGCTGATTCATTATCCTTCATTGTAACAGATATTATCTCTACTGCAAAAGGCGCAATTGTAATAGGCCAGATTATTCCATCAGCGTCGTTATTCTGCTCAATAGCGGCAGCAGCAACCCTTGCTGGGCCTATTCCATAGCTTCCCATGATAATAGGCTTTGTTTTGCCGTTAATGTCAAGAAATACCGCATTTAGAGCCTTTGAATATTTTGTTCCGAGTTTAAAGATATTCCCAATCTCTATCACGCGTTCAATCCTTAAAGGGGTAGGGGGGGTGCATTTTGGACATAGATCGCCCTCTTTTACAGTACGAATATCGTGCCACTCTGGTTTGAAATGTTCATCAGGTTTGATGCCTTTTTGATGGTAATCTTTTTTATTTGCTCCGCATATATATTGACCTATTTTTAGTGTATTATCTGCTATTATCCTGATATTATGTCCTACTGGTCCAATAAATCCTGCCTCAACATTAAGGATTGTTTGTATCTCATCCTTTTTGGCGTGTCTGAATTTTCCAATGATACGTTCAAGTTTATTCTCATGGAGCATCTGATCGCCTCGTATCAAGACAAGCATAGGCAGCTTTTCACCAATCACTAAAAGGGATTTTATAAAATACTTTGAAGACAAGCCCATAAAACTTGAGACTTCTTCTATAGTTTTTTTATCAGGGGTTTCAACTTCTTCATGATTCATATCAAGATATTCAGGGTGAAAGCAAACCGATACTGCAAGCTCAACATTTGCGGCGTAACCGCATTTATCGCATAATGCAATCTCGTCTTCGCCTGCTGGACTCTTTGCCATATACTCATGAGCCATTGCTCCGCCCATCATGCCTGGGTCAGAATCAACCATATGATACTTCAAGCCGCATCTGCTAAAGATTTGATTATATGCCTGTATATGGAGGTTATAGCTTGTCTGAAGCGCCTGCTCATCTGTGTCAAAGCTGTAACTATCCTTCATTGTAAACTCGCGAGTGCGCAGAATCCCGCTCTTTGGCCTTGCCTCGTCTCTTAGTTTGGTTTGAATCTGATACCAAATCTGGGGCATATCTTTATATGATTTAATCTCTCTTGCCGCAAGCCACGTCATTATCTCTTCATGGGTCATAGCAAGACACATATCTCTATTTGCGCGGTCTTTAAGGCGGAACATCTCTGCCCCAATCTCATCCCATCTGCCAGTCTGCATCCATACCTCAGCAGGGTGTAAAACTGGCATCAAGACCTCTTGAGCGCCTATATTATTCATCTGCGCTCTGATAATATTATTGATATTATTCATTACTCTAAGCGCAAGGGGGAGGTAGATATATAAACCAGAGGCAAGCTGCCGGATATATCCAGCTCTTAGCATTAATTTATGGCTTATAGCTTCAGCGTCGGATGGTATTTCTCTTAATGTTGGGATAAGTGTTTTAGTGTATCTCATCTATACTCCTTAGGATTGGCAATAATTCCCTCATATCTTTATATATGAAATAATTGGCGTGGTGCATAGTTTCTATTGGTCTAAATCCATATGCAACTGCAACTGTCTTTACGCCTGCGCTGATTCCTGCATTGATATCATTATTGCTGTCTCCTATCATTAGTGTCTCTTCAGGAGTAACATCAAAGGAATACATAGCCATTTGTAAAGGGATAGGAGATGGTTTTTTCTCTGGAACGCTGTCTCCACCCAATAAAAGATCGATGTAATAGTCAATTCCAAGATTATTAATTATCAACTTTGACATATTTTGACGTTTATTTGAAATAACTGCTTTTTTATAATTTTTTAATTCTTTTAGGGTTTCAAGCACACCAGGATAAGGCTTGCTTAGATCAGTTATATGCGCTATATAATATCCTGAAAAAATTGCGATTGCTCTATCTCTAATCTCAACTGTAGAGCCGCCAATTAATTTTTCAAATAACTCAGTAATCCCATCTCCGACAATCCTCATGGTATCTTCATTGCTTAGTTTAGGGACGCCTAAGGGTCCTAAGGCAAAATTAAGGGCGTTTGCGATATCGGTTTTGGAGTCAACAAGCGTTCCATCTAAATCAAATAATAATAATTTTATAGGCATGATTATTTCCGAGAATTAATAATTCGTTCATATTTTTCAACTCCGATACATTCCTTTGCAGATGGACACCAGTCAAGGCAAGTAGTCTTCATTGCTCTGTTAATAGTCTTACCGCAATGCCCGCATTTAATCTCTGTTTCATCAGTCCAAATCTCATTCATAGAATTGCAGAAAGCGCATGAAATAGTTTCTGGGGATGGACTTGTAATTTCACGGCTGCCAGGACAACTTTCTTTCATAACTTACCTCCTATTTGTTTAATTATTTATTATATCATATTTGAGGAGATTTTATGAAAATAATTATTGTGAATGATTGTTTAAGTTGCAAAACGTCTAAATCAACCGCCAACAAGCAACCGCCAACAAGCAACCACCAACAAGCAACCGCCAACAAGCAACCGCCAACAAGCAACCGCCAACAAGCAACCGCTAACAAGCAACCGCCAACAAGCAACCGCCAACAAGCAACCGCCAACAACCAACCGCCAACAACCAACCGCCAACAAGCAACCGCCAACAAGCAACCGCCAACAAGCAACCGCCAACAAGCAACCGCCAACAAGCAACCGCCAACAAGCAACCGCCAACAAGCAACCGCAAACAAGCAACATCCAA
>Ga0315281_10000840_pt1 | contig 44316 bp, 47 predicted proteins | sample YL17G07_0_MG_FD_204540 | JGI IMG/M metagenome (GOLD analysis project Ga0315281, IMG submission 204540) | Sediment microbial communities from Yellowstone Lake, YNP, Wyoming, USA - YL17G07_0 | ecosystem: Environmental > Aquatic > Freshwater > Lake > Sediment | place: USA: Wyoming | collected...
TGGTCTCTCCTTTTGTCGACCCGCCGCTGTCCGCCCCGGGGTACGGCAGCATGAACCGGTGATACATTGCTGCGCCCGCGAAAATGAGTCCGGAAGCGGCCATGATCGTTGACCAGCTCCAGGCGATGTCATTGCTCGATGCTTCGAGCGCACCCGCCGCGTATACCAGAAATCCCGTGCCGAAGACCATTGCCAGTCGGTAGAAACCCGCCCGCAGTCCCACGAACATCGCCTGCTCCTTTTCCGTGAGTGCCAGCATGTAGAACCCGTCGGCGGCTATATCGTAGGTCGCTGAAATGAATGCGCCGGCGCAGAAGGCCGCCAGGGACAGGAAGAAGAACGATCCGATCCTGAGCGAAAAGGCGATGACGAACATGCAAAGGCCCATCGCGGCCTGGGTGCTCAGTATCCATCTTCGCTTGGTCGAATACACATCTACCGCGGGCCCCCAGAACATCTTGATGACCCAGGGCAGATAGAGCCAGCTCGTCCAGAAGGCGATGTGGGCGTTATCGATGCCCATGCGCTTGTACAGGATGACCGAGACGGTGTTGATAAGCACATAGGGCAGGCCTTCGGCGAAGTAGAGCGTGGGCAGAAACGCCCAGGGGGAGCGCGACGCTGTTTTTGTTGTCATGGGGAAGAGAGTAGCAAATTGGAGTCAAAACATCCAGAAAAAAAGCGGGCAGGGGTCTCTCCCTGCCCGCGCCGTATATATCGACATGTCCGGGGTTACTTCTTTTCTTCCTTTACATCAGGCTTCTTTTCTTCCTTCACTTCTGACTTCTTATCTTCTTGCACTTCAAGCTTCACCAAGTCCAGGGTCTTCTTTGCATCGGGTATCAAGGCGCTGTCGGGATACTGTTTCATGAGTTCTTCGAACCCCTTGATCGCGCCTGTCCGGTCGCCTTTCGCCGCACTTTCAAGCGCTTCCTTGAATTTCCCCATCTCTTCTTCGGTTACAAGTTCGTCCCCCTTCTTGCCCTTCCAATAGAGCTTGACCGAGGAATCTTCCTTAGCGCCCCGCACGCCGGCGACACTGGTGCTCTGAGGAGGGGCCTTTTTCGGCACGATCTTGCTGATTTTTTTCTGCATCCCCTTGAGCCACTCTGAAAGAGCCGACCCCTTCTGCTCCTGTGCCAGCGCCGTCGTGCAGCACAGTCCCGCGATCACGATAAATGCGAATAGTTTTTTAAACATAAGCCCTCCTTTTCATTTCACAACGCCCAAGCCCGCCGCAAGGTCAGAATACTGCCTCAGGACCCGCGGGTCGATGGACGCCGCATCCTGGAATAGTTTTTTTGCGGCCTCTTTCTTCCCTCCCTGGAGCGCTATACGGGCCAGGTTCACCATGATGCCCGGATCGTCGGGCGAGGCCTTGAGCGCGGCCTCATAGGCCTGCCGCGCGTCGTCAAGTCTGCCCTGCAGATAACTGATGTTGCCGATATTGTTGAGCGCCAGGGCATTGGCCTTATCGACGGCAAGGATCTTCTGAAACTGCTCAAGCGCCTCGGAATAGAGTCCGTTTTCTCCATACAGAAGACCGAGCTGCCCCAGGGCGCTCACGTCCTTCGGGTCGCGCTTGAGCAAATCACGATAGTCGACGGACAGGTTCGTGAGACGCTGACGGCCGAGCGCTTCGAGCTCGTCCTTGTATGCCTTTTCGATCTCGGCGCGCTTGATTTTCACGCCTCCCTCCGCTTTCGGAAGCGTGACCGGCGTAAACTGGTCCCAGGACTTCTGGACAGAGATGATGTCCACGCTCTTCTTCGCCGACCAGTCGCGATATTCCTCCGCGCCCTTCTGCCAGGCCCGGGTGAAAGACGCGCCCACCATGGTCATCTCCACCGGGACCCAGACCGTACCCTGATATAACGCGAACTGGTCCTCGGGGAAGCCGAGCGTGATTATGTCCTTTTCAAGGACCCCGGTATTGAACATCACGAACACGTGGCCCGGTACATCCAAGAAAGCGACCCCCACGCCGATGTTCTCCATGGAGGCCGCGAACAGCGTCGAGAGGTCGTCGCAGTCGCCGCTCTTCCGTGCGAGCGTCTCGCGGGGATACTGGATATAATCCACACCCAAAGCGCTTTCGGAAAATTCCTGGAACGGACTTGAAGGGTCCACGATGTATTTGAGCCCAAGCACGCCGAGGGCGTCGTAGATCCCCCTGGCGTAAACCAGGGACTGCGGCAGGTTGGGATAGGCGTCCACATACTGCGAGACAACCTGTCTGCTGAAGTCCGTCACGACCGGGTCCTTGTGCGTCACGAATGCGCCGAGCTTCGCCTTGTTGTCCCATCGCATGGCATGTTTCTCATAGAGCGTAAGCGGAAAACTCCGCTTGATGGTCTTGGGCTCGCCGGCAGCATAGTAGGTGAGCGCGAGCTCGCTCTGGAGGGGCGTATTCTCCGTGACCTCCAGGATCTTGTTGTTGAACACGGGCTTGAGCGGGAACTCGGCCGTCTGCTTTGGCGCCAGCTCCGGGATCTCGACTTCCGTGGGATAGTCCATAAAATCCTTGATCGAGAAACTCAACTTGATTTTCTGGTACGGCAGGTCGGTGTTGTTGGTGATAACCACCTTGCCGAGGGCATGGGACTCGTAGTATTTGTATGACGTTGCGAAAATCTCGCCCGCTTCGATTTTAGTGATCTCGATCGGCGGCGCGGTGAGCGACGCCTTGGGTGTGGACGCAACGACCTCTTCGCAGGGAGGGCTCTCATCGCCTTCCTTACCTTGTGCCGTGACCTGGTAATAATAGAAGGTCTCGTCGGCGAGTCCTCTATCGATGAAGGTGGTTTTGTCCGTCGTGGCCAACAGCTCGAAGCCCGTCGATACCTGCTTCCGGTACACACGGTACTGCTTCATATAAGGTTCAAGGTTCGGCAGCCAGGAAAGCGTTATCTGCTTTTCCAGGGCCTCGGCCTTGACCCGTTTCGGCACCGAGGGGACCAGCTTCGGCGTTGCGGCGGTCACGACGCTGGCTGAGGCGCTCTCATTCCCTTCCTTCGCCTGACTGGTCACCCGGTAGAAGAAGGTCCGGTTGCTCGGCAGACTTTTGTCGAGGTAGAACGGATCGCTCGTCGTGCCGAGGAGCGTGAAGGCCTCCGTGGCGGCATTTGCCCGGTAGATCTTATACCGCTCCAGATAGGTCTCGGTGTTGGCCTTCCAGCTCAGCTGGATCTCATTCATCTTCGCCTGCGCGGAGACCTCTTTCGGCGACATCGTGGTGTGCTTCAGAAGAAACGCCTGCACCCGCTTGTTCCCGCGATCTCCCACATAGAGCCGCAGGCCTTCTTCCAGCACGAGGCCCTGGGGCTCCTTGAACTGTCCCGCCTCCAGTCCCTCGCTCCCGAACTTTCGGAGAAATTTTCCGCTGCCGCTGAATACCTGAATGCGCCCGTTCCCCGCATCAAGCACGTAAACCTCGTCGTCGGGAGAAATTACGATGTTCTCGGGCCCCTGAAATTCTCCATCCTGTTTTCCGGCTTTGCCCGTTTCCCAGAGAAGGCCGCCGGAACTGTCGTATTTCGCAATCCTGTTGTTTCCCCGGTCCACCACATAGATATTTTCAAGAGCGTCCACGGCGATGTCCACGACCTCGTTGAACTGGCCGGCCAGCTTCCCCGACTTCCCAACTGCCCAGAGAAAAACACCTTTGGGGCTGAAAACCTGTACCCGGTTGTTCCCGGTGTCGGCAACACAGATGTTCCCTTTCAAAGTCACGGCCACACCCGACGGCGAATCAAACTCGCCTTCTCCGCTGCCGGACTTCCCGATCACCTGGAGCAGGTCGCCTTCATTGTTGAATTTTTGCAGCCGGCCATTGGCCGTATCAGCGACCCAGAAGTTGCCGCGGCTGTCCGTTGCCAGACCGCGGGGTTTTTTCAGCAACCCCGGTTCGCTGCCCCGGGAACCGATGGTGCGGCCCCCGCTGATGCCGAGAGGACTCAGGGAATCTCCGGTGAGGCCCCAGGGCCGTTTATTGATCGTGAGTGCGGTCACCTCACCGCTGATCTCCCGCAAAAACTCCACGGTAGGCAAGGGAGACTCCGGCGCAAGGAGCGGCGCATCGTCTTTTTCCGTCGAAAATACCTGGATCGTGTTCTTGCCCGAGTCGATCACCCAGACAGCGCCATCCCGGTCCACGTCCAGTCCCACAGCCTCGAGGAATTGCCCGACACCGGGACCCTCGGAGCCGATGGAGCCGACCAGTTTTCCCGTGGAATTGAATTTCTTGAGCTTGTGGTTTTCCATGTCCGCCACGTAAATATTCCCGCGCGAATCCACCGCGATCCCCTGCGGCCGGTCAAACCCTTCGACACCGCTGCCCCGGGAGCCAAACGTGCGGACCTGGTTGCCCGAGGAATTAAAGATACGCACCACGGAACCCTTTGCTTCAACCGCGTAGATCCTGTTTTGCGCGTCCACTGCCACGTCCACCGGGTCCTTCATCTCGTCCGACTCTGTCTTCACCGTAACTTGACGGATCGCGATTCCGTCGGCCGTCAGCACCTGGACGCGGCTGTTGCCGGTGTCGGCAAGATAGACAATGCCGTGAGAAACGGCGATCCCCATCGGTTCATTGAACTCATGCGGGCCGTCTCCCTTCGCGCCGAAACCACGGAGCCATTTCCCTTCGCTGTCGAACACCTGAACGCGGCTGTTGCCGGTGTCGGCGATATAGACCCGGCCCTGTTCATCAAGGGCGATGCCTGCGGGATATTTGAACTCGCCAGGTTTGCCCCCCTTCGTGCCCCAGGTCAGGTGTTTTTTGCCGTTCAGGTCCAGAACAACAACCCGGTGATTGTTCGTATCAGCGACATACAGCCGGTCCCCGTTCACGGCCAGCGCACGGGGGTTTTTGAACAGCTGCAGCTTCGCCTTTTTACCCGCTTCGCCGAGCTCGCGTACAAATTCCATCTGCTGGAATGCATGTGCCGGCGCAACCGCCAGCACGGAGAAAAGAACAAGGAAAATAACCGACCGAAGTGCAACCATGGAACCCTCCTGGAACGACCAGTGCGTAGGTTAACTATTTTTGTGCGAAGAACGTGAATTGATTATACCATATTCAAGATTACTGAACAATTTTATAAATTGGCCCGCCGCCATCCCCCCGGGGCACCAACTGCCGGATTTTCTTTGACTTTCATGAGGTATTCGGGTATTTTTTTAGTAATTGGTAACTTGAGAGAGGCGGAAACTCCGATGAATGCAAAAAACATTTTTTTTCTCCCGGTCGCGTCAAGCATCATCTCTTTAGCTTTCGCAACGAGTGCAGTCTTTGCAACTGACACAGCACTCTCAGTCAGGCAAAACGATGCAACCTGCACGCAAACCGCCACGCGCCGCTGTTTTACGTCCATCCAATCGGCAGTAGACTATGCAAACCAGCAGAGGCTGATACCGGTAAGCGGGCAAACGAGCACAGCCACTTTTTCTCTCAACGTGGAAGCGGGAACGTATAACGAAGCCATTACTCTGGGGACCGGGATTACTGCCCTCAAGGGCACTGAAACGGCCAGGACCTTCCTTGATGGGGGCGGAAGCGGGACAATGGTCACCGTAAGCAGCGGCAATCCCGTTATTTCCAGCTTTACTTTCCGCAATGCACAAATCGGGGTCGCCATCACCAACAGCGCAACAGCCACGATACAGAATAATATTTTTAACCTAGGGCAAAACGGGACGGCTATTCAGTTAATGCAAAGCTCTGCGCAAACCAGCATCCAGAACAATACCTTCTATCTGAATAATATTGCGATTAGCGGTTCCGTCGGCTTACCGGTAAAAAGTAATATATTTTCCACGAACATTTCCGTCCCGACAGTCTTAGCGCCGGCGACAACTTCCTCGCTTGTGGCAAACAACGATTTTTTCGCAAATACAAATGATCCGTTGAACGGTCTGTTGAGCGACGGTGCCGGAAATAGTTCCGTTGATCCCCTTTTCGTTGACACAGCAGCCAGGGATTTTCATTTGAAGGCGGGCTCCCATTGCATTAATGCGGGCGTGGGGGGGGAAGATATGGGCGCTTACGGCGGCACAAGCGCGGACACGATACCCTTCCAGGTGGCCAATGTGAATACTGAGCTGGCGTCGGCTGCATCTATTTCGGTGGCCTGGACCCCGAATCTGAGCTATCAGGTCACGGGCTACCGGGTGTGGTACGGAAGAACCTCCGGCGGGCCTTACGATGGGACCGGCGCTGCGGGAGGCGATTCTCCCCTCAGTGTCCCAACGGGTACGGCTGCCTCGACCTACCTCTTGAGCGGCCTCAGTACGGCGGTGACCGCTCCGACAAGCCCCGTGCTCAACCAGCTCTCTGTTCAGAATGAGGGCCTCGTCCTGAGCTGGAGCGCCGTGTCCGGTGCGACCGGTTACAGGGTCTACTATGACGTCGATGATCAAACGTCCTCGCCGCCAGCCACCAGGAAAGATGACGTCCATACAACATCATATACACTCACGGGCCTGACGAATAACGTACACTACAAAGTAGCGGTGTCGGCTGTTGCCCAGGCGGCATACTACGTTGCGGTCACGGCCGTCACTACGACTATTACCGGAACCACCCGCGACGAAAAAAATGAGAGCATCTATTCCACGGAGGCGGTCGCCGGCACCGGCGAGATCAAGGAAAGCCCTCTTTCGAACGTGCTCGTGGACTACCCCGAGGCCGTTGTTCCCTATCCGAACCTGCCGAATTCGCGCCAGGGTTGCTTCATCGCCACAGCGGCCTATGGCTATTATGGGGCCCCGGAGGTGCAGGTCCTGCGTAATTTCCGCGACCGCTATCTGCTGACGAACAGGGCGGGCAGCGCGTTCGTCAGCTGGTATTACAAGTACGGTCCTGTTGGCGCGGCTTATCTTGAGGCCCACCCCGCCTGGAAACCTCTGGTTCGCGCGGCGCTCCTGCCGGCAATAGGCGCGTCGCTGTTCCTGACGGAAACACCGCTGTTCGTAAAAGTTCTTGCCATCCTGTGCCTGCTGAGCATGGCCCTCATGGCCGTGTATCGTTTTTCCGGAAAGCGTTTTTCTATTTTTGGAAGGAGTATCGTGAAAAAGATCATCCTGCTGGTATTCGCAATTCTTGTTCCGGCGGCAGCTTCAGCCGCCGACACGGGCATAGACCGTCCCTACTGGTCGCTGGAATTAAAAGGCGGTACCTTCGCCCCTGCTCTCGATAACTGGGAGCAATACTACGGAAAGAAAGATATGCCGGCATATGGGGGCGCCCTGGCATACAAGCTGCTGCGCCAGGTGGAGGTGGGGGTCGGAGCGGGATCAGCGAGGGACAAAGGTCAGGGCCTTGCGCCGGGCCACGGCGCCCTGTCCGGACAGATCACCTATGAACTGTATCCGGTTCATCTCTTTGTTCTGCTGCGCGGCATTGTAACCGAGGGCCAGTGGGTAGTGCCTTACATCGGCGGCGGCTGGACCAGGATGTATTACCGTGAAAAAATCCAGGAGCAGGAGACCGTGCGCGGCTCGGCCGACGGATACCATGTCAGGGGAGGCTTGCAGTTCGCTCTGGACGGCGTGGACCAGAGTGCGGCGAACAGCATGTACCTGGACTACGGCGTCTACCACACCTATTTCTTTGTCGAGGCGGAACAGACAAAAGCGGACCTGCAGCCAGCATCAGTCGATCTCGGCGGCGTCTCCTATCTGATGGGACTGCTGTTCGAATTTTAAAAGTCAGAGGAACATTCCGCGCAATCCTTCCCGCCGGAACGATCAAACACATGCTCAGGGAAACTCTTAATACCGCCGACAAAAACAGCCGCTGGTTCAGTGATGACTATTTTGACCTGATCGTGTGGTACAGCGAGCAGGGAAAGGTAACCGGATTCCAGCTTTGCTATGATAAAAAATGGGATGAACGGGCCTACACGTGGAAGGAAAAGCAGACGCCGATCCATGAACGGATCGACAGCGGGGAAACATCGCCGCTCAAGAATATGGCGCCCATCCTGGTCCCGGACGGCATCATGCCCCGTGATGAATTGATCGGACGCTTTCGGGAAAATGCGGCTGTCCTTGATCCGGCACTATTCGAACTGGTCATGAGCAAGCTCGCCGAGGAGCGGCCCGAGAAGCACCCTTGAAAAAGGGGCGCCTCATGTTCAGATAAAATTCTCCAAAAAAAGGCCGCACTCGTTCCCCCCGCGCGCAGACCTTCGACTGTCAACATTGCCCTACGACGCTCCCGCCCCCGGAAACGCCTTGATGCTTCTTTACCAGCAAATAACCTTATCGTGACTGAAGACGTCCGCTACGAGCTTATCGTAGGCTATGCCGCCCTTCGTGAGATCGATGGTCGTTACCTGATTGCCCGTTGCCTGCGCCTCGATAATTTTCTTCGTGCTTGCGTCGGGCGCTTTTTTCAAAATATGCAGTATTTTCACGTGCTGCCTCCTTGCTTAGTAGGGTACGACGACATCATACTCCAGGAGCTTTTTCGCCATCTCCTCGATAGTGACCATTGTGTAGCCGTTTTCAGGATTGTTCGAATACATCGCGAGATCGAGCTCCGTGGCCAGCTCAAGCGGCTGCGCAACCTCGGGGTCCCCCTTGTCGAGCTTGCGGTCGAGAACAAAGATCTCGATGGTGTCGTCCGCAAGCGTAAGCCCGCCCGCGACGCGGAGCGCTTCGCCCTGCCGGTCCCGTACGATCACTGCTATTTTTTTGGTGTCTCCCATGGTTCACTCCGTCCTGTGAAAAGTTAAAATACCATCACCCGCGCGCTGTCATGCAGCATGCCCGCGTTGTTGTACTGGCTGCCGTACGATATTCCCTCGGTCTTGTCATGGATCCCGGCCATCTCGCAGCTGTGGTCGCAGACTGAGTTCTCGACGCCGTCAATCTTGAGCAGTTCCAGAAATTTCGGGTCACGGGTGAATTTCACTCCCTCATCGGTCATGAAAATCTGGACCGGGTGCCCTGCTGCCCGGGCCGCCTTGATGACGCCGGTAATGTGCTCCAGATTCGCGTACTGTGTAACCATGATACCCAGTATTTCATTTGCCATATGTATCACCTCCTTTCAAAGAGATAAACAACTATACCAGAAAAAGCGAATATCGTCAGAATACATCAATTTTTATATTTATAACACTTGTTTTACTCCTGTTCAAGCAAAAAAGAGAGCCGGGCAAAAAATCCGCCCGGCTCTGTATCACCTGAATGTTATGTTATACGTCCATATCCTGCATTGGCTTGATAAGCAGGAAGTACACCATCGTCCAGTTGCCCAGGATAGTGAATGCGTTGGCAACCCAGCTCGACACAGCAAGCGTCGACACGCCGGTCAGTCCTTGGCCGATGTTGCAACCGCCGGCGATTTGCGCCCCGATACCCATAATGAAACCGCCGAGGAGCACCTTTAAGAGTTCATCGGCCGGCGGCACTTTAAGTTTCACTTCATTCATCAGTTTGCCGCTGATATAGGCACCGATGGGAACAGCCAGAACGTAGAGTGCACTCCAGGAGAAGGTGATGCCGAGCAACGACCGGCTCTGGATCAGCGTAGGCCTTGCCCCGGAATTACCCGTGAGCACAGCGAGGAAAAGCTCACGAAGCGGGCCCGTAAACGACAGCCCCCGAGCGTTCCCGCCGGCGTAGGACGAGGCCCAGAAGGCGGCAACGGCCAGAAGGCCGGTAAGCAGCCCTGCAAGGGACCAGGAAAATCCTTTTTTAGCTTTCTGAAACGGTTTCCCCGCCAACACGAACCAGAGGCCTGCCGCAGCGATCACCGCGATGACTACCCACTTCGGTAAGCCGACAATGTTATACAAGGTGGGTACGACATCGTTGTCCGGTCCGATGAAGACCGGCGTCGATACCAAGGTATCATACACGGGCCTCAGGATTCCGGCGTTCGCCGTCATGATACCGAAGAAAAACCCGAACACAGCGACGACATAAGCAAGGTTTCCCTCGCCCACGCGGTACAGGATGCCGCTGCCGCAGCCGCCCGCGAGCACGATGCCCATGCCGAAGATATACCCGCCGACGATGTTGGCCCAGGGAACAAAGGCCTGGCGATAAAGCGCGCCCGTCACCATGGCACCCGTCTCGTCCGCATGACGGAGCAGGCCCAGGTCCTCAAAGAGATTTGCGCCGACCATCGTGACCACGACTGCAAGAACGTATGCGCGAAGCATCGTATAGTCGCTGAAAAGAACTTCGCGGTATGCCGAGTTCACGCAGAACCGTCCGCGCTGCAGCACAAAGCCGAAGGCCGCGCCCACGAGCAAGCCGGACATCACAAACATGATTGTAGAGGTCATTTTCCCCCCTCCTTAGAATTTCCCCCTCGTTCACTGCAAAAGGTCTTCACAATTCCCTGTAGAGCGGTAGTGCGGGTTACTACTTCTTGATGTAGATCTCCCACATTCCCTTGTCTTCGATTTTCACGGTCTCGAGGGTAAGGTTGTTCTTCTCGCAATACCGCGGGATGCTGTCCTCGGCCGAGGCCGGCGCATCACAAAGCACCTTGAGCGTCTGGCCGGCCGCGAGCTTCTCGATCGCCTTCTTGGTCAGGAGCAGCGGATAGGGACATACCCTGCCGAGCGTGTCCAGTGTCTGGTCTGGTGTTGCGGTCTTGATTGACATGTGATTCCTCCTTAAGTGATGTGCGTTGAATTCGGGCCATTCGCGGAATGGGGCCCGTTGATGTACTGTGGTGATGAACAAAATTACAAGGGCATGCTCGTTCTAAACCCGGAAATCACCTCCTCATGAGCAAGTTCATACTGCCGTGGGACAAAAGCATGATGACCGTTCTTTCATTAATAGAGGCAGGTTGACCAAGCAAGTGTACTAACTTATCAAAAACCACGTTTCCTGTCAATACACGTTTTCAATTTCACAGATTCGCAACAGGGCAACCCGCTATTTGCTATTATTATGGCCCCGAATGATTTACTTATAGCAGAGACAGCAGGGTCAGGACGATAACGGCGATGAGCATGCCGAATCCCGCGATCAAAAAGATTTTTCTCTCTCCCAGTCCGGTTGCCCGGGACCTGTCCAAAAACGGGGTCAGCAGAAGCGCGCTGAAAGCAAGCCCCGGCAGCAGCACGGCCCCCACGAAGGTCCATCTGCCGGAAAAATATTTTGTGAGCTGGTAGAGGAAAAGGAAATACCATTCGGGCCGCGGGCTGTACTGGGCGGAGAAGTCAATCTCCCTGCCCACGGACGGCGGAAACAGGACTGCGAGGATCAGCACCGCCTCGACCGTGAACATCACTACGAGCGTGATCTCGAACAAAAAATAGGGGAAAAATTTTGTCTGTTGTGGGTCTTCACCCTTCATTTTTTTCACACTTATCCCTAACCCTGCAAACTTAATCTTCGCCCACATTTCTTATTCCGCAATCCGCATTCCGCTATCAGTTCACATTCCTCCCGATATCCCCAGTCTCCGTAATATATGGAAATGGACCCACAGGAAAAGAGTTGTCAAGATCGGGAACCAGAGGACATGCATGCTGTAAAAGCGAAGGAGTGTCTGACCCGTCACTTCCGCTCCGCCGCGCACGAATACCGCAAGAGAGGGACCGATAAACGGCACCGAGCCAAGCATGTTGGTCCCCACCACCGTGGCCCAGTAAGCCTTCTGGTCCCAGGGAAGCAGATAACCGGTGAAGCCGAACGCCAGCGTCATTGCAAACAGCAAAGCACCGGCCACCCAGTTCAACTCTCTTGGATTTTTGTAGGAACCGGTGACGAATACCCGGACCATGTGGAGCAGGACCATCACGACCATGAGGTTTGCCGCCCAGTGGTGCGTTGAGCGGAGCAGCCGGCCGAGAGGCACGACCCGGTGCAGGCGCTGGATGCTCAGGTATGCCTCCGTCTCTGAAGGGACGTAGTGCACGGACAGGAGGAGCCCGCTCAGGAGCGAAAAAATGAACAACGTGAAGGTGATCCCGCCGAAGCAGAAAAGATAGTTGATCCCACCCGGCGCAGGCTTGTCCATCACCCTCCGGTGCCTGTTCGTGAATCCCATGCGGGCATTAATATAATCGAGAGGGTTCATAGACACTAGACCTTGACCCCTACAAACACCATGCCGTCTTGCATCTTGATTGGGAAGCGCATCAGCGGCGCGGGAGGCGGCCCGGCAATGTTCCTGCCGGCCAGGTCATATCTCCCCCCGTGGCAGGGACAGACAAACTCATGCTTTTCCTTGTTGTAATTGACGAGGCATCCGAGGTGAGAACAGGTTGCGGAGAACACGGCCGGCCCCTCGGGAGAAAATACAAGAAAGACGCGGGTCTTCTTCTCCTTGCCCGAGACCGTGACGGCAAGTTCAGCCTTTTTCACGCCGGCCCTCGGCAGTTCATCCTCGGCAATGAGCGGGAAAAAGACAAGTTCCTTGTCACGGCTGTTGACGGGAGTGAAGAGCTTGACCGCGGGGACCAGAAATCCGAGCCCGAGCAGAACAAACGCCCCGTAAACGGCCTTTTTGATGAACTCCCGTCTGCCGGTTTTCATGAAGGGTTATACTACGATGTGAGGAAGGTGTCAATCGCAAATCTTTTATGGATGAACGGAGTCGACACTGCCTGAGCGAAAAACATGGCTATCCTGCAGACGAGATAACTCCAGAAAACAGGGGGAAGCCCGTGGCCGTCCGCGTCAACTCCACCAAGAGTTATCTCAGCTATATCGGCCAATAGCCGGACTGACAATAAATAAAACTGCCCATCTGAAAATCCGTTTGGGCATTAAACGTAAAATGCTCTCCGTTTTCACTGTGCCCCTGGAATGTGTAGGTTGCCGTGTAATTATTCAGCCGCCCTCCCACATTGCTTAAATATTGGTTCTTCCTTATCAGATCAACTAAGGATACCGTTACATTCGCCTGGGTTGCCGCCGCAGTTGTGCTTGAACTGCTCACAATAAAGCTGATTGTCTTTTCTCTCGCGTCCGACTGTATGGCAGGCGCGCCGGGTGAATCAGCATGACTGCTGTAATCGATGGTGTAGCTGTCAATATATACGGTCAAGTGTGGTATGATATTGTTGGGATTAATGAGACTGGCACTGATTGTCGCCGTTGCTGTGTGATCGGCAAAATACTCCGGTAGAGTCGTAGTCCCGTTCGTACAGTTGGCCTGGACTACGTCAACTGAAAAAGTATTTGCACCATTGTAGGTCGGCGTTATCGTTGCGCTCATGCTCACTCCCGGGCTGTCTTTACCGCCTCCACCGCACCCTCCCAGAAAGAAAACCGCGAGGAGCATATTTATCGCCAGATAGTTGCCAAGCTTATTTTTCATCGAGCAATCCTCCGGGGCCTGCTTCGCGGCCCTTTGTTCATTCCTTCACGATCGTCGGCGTGATGAAGATCATGAGCTCCGCCTGGTTTTCGAACTTGCTCTTCTTTTTGAACAGCCAGCCTATGATCGGAATCTTCGACAGGAGAGGAACCGCGGACTCGGACTCGCCCTCGCTCTTCGTGAGAATGCCGCCGAGCACAATCGTTTCCCCGTCATGCACCACCAGCTCGGAGTTCGCGCTCCTCTTCGTGATCGTCGGAATGCCGTCCACCTGATTAGTAAAATCCGGTTCTGACTTCTCCACTTTGATTGCAAGGGAAATCCGGCCATCCTGGGCGATCGTGGGCGTGGTCGACAGCATCAAGCTCGCGGAAATGATCTGCACCCCCAGGGTATTAAGACTGCCGCCCGTGGTATTGGCCGTAGCGCTTACCGTTCTCACGGGGATATCGATTCCGCTCGAAATTTTTGCTTCCTTATTGTTCACCGTCATGACCTTCGGGCTTGACAGGATTTTCCCGTTCCCCGTGGTCTGCATGGCCGACAACTGGAGGTCGAGCGCCAGCTTTCCGCCCAGTTTGCCGAACGATATGCCCAGGGCGGCGCCTGAACCGCTCCCCAAATTGGCCGGTAAATTGACTGCATATGCGTTGCCGCTTGACCCGACACCGCCCGTCAGGGCATTGAAGCTGGTGCTGCCGACCACGGCTCCGGGGGCGGTCGTCCCCCCTGACACGACCGTCGTCCCATTGCCGCTCGTACTGGAAGAGCGCCCCCCCCACTGCACACCGAGTTCACGCGCATAATTGCTCGACACTTCGACGATTTTCGCCTCGATCAGCACCTGCGGCATTCTTACATCAAGGCTCTTGAGCAGATGATCCATGTAATCGATATTAAGCGAAAGGTCCCGCACCACGAGCGCATTCATCCTGCTGTCTATGGAAATCCTCGCCTTTTCGCTTTTTACTTTATCAAGGATGAGAAGGATGTCCTGACTGCTGGCATGTCCAAGGGGGAAAACCCTGATCTCCATGTCGCTGTCACGGACCTCGGCCAGAGCCAGGACCCGGAGCATATTAGCGTCCCGCACATAGGTGAGCCCCTTGGTCTTCAGGATGGAATCAAGGGCGTCCAGGATCGCGACATCCTTCAGACTCAGGGAGACCTTGCCGCTCACGCCGTCGCTCACGATCATATTCAGGTTCGCCGCCTGCCCCACGGCCCGGAGTACATCCTTGATCTCGGCGTCCCTGAACTCCATGGAAAAGGTCGATCGCGTTTTGTGTATATCAACCGTTTGCGCATGCGTTGGCGCGGCGACCAGCACAAGAACCGCACACGCATACAACATCAGACAAAGGGATGATTTGAATATACCGGATACCATTTTCACCTCCGAGCGAGCCGCTGGAATCTCCCGGGTCCGGGGAGGAACGACGGCATTGTTTCCATGCCCCCTTGGCCCCTTAAACCCGCTGACTCGATACCTGCTCCTGCTCACCTGACCATTGAAAAATCTTCGAGAAATACTTCCTCTTTCTCGCCGGAAACGCTCTTAAACACTACGCTCCGGTTTCGGATGTCCACCAGCTTCCTGTCACCAACCCTGCTGCCCTCCCGAAGGATCTCACCGCCGATGATGGCCAACCGAACATCATTGCCGTAGATGATGCCGCTCAGTTTTTTCCCCTGAACAGGAGTCCCCTGGGGCGCCGACGGCTGCGCGGTCCCCTCAAAGGGAGGGCTGAACGGGTCCCTGCCCCAATCATTGTCCTGGGGAGCAGGCGCAATCGCTTTTGCTCGCGGTCCGTCTGAAAAGAACGGGTCCCGCTCCTGGCCGCCCTCCTGCGCGAACACGGGCATTGAGCAGAATACGAGTGCTATCAAAAGAAGGACGAGTGCTGGTTTCCTATCCATGCCGGGCTCTTTGTACCTTTCCATTCATTTCGCCATGTAGGTTACCGCTTCGAGCTGGGTCGCGCAGGCCGATGAGGAGTCGGGACAAGCCTCTACCCGAATCTTCCGAATACTGACGATCCGCGAAAGATTCTCGAGATGCTTGAAGTACTCGGCCAGTTCACGGTAACGGCCCTTCAGGTCGAGGTTCATCGAAACCTCTTTATATTTCTCCTTATCAATCTCCTGCGAAGGATGCACGGCAATGAGACTCACCCCCTGCCGCCGCGCCTCGGAAGAAACGTCGTCCAGAAACAGGAGTGCGCCCCTCTGGTCGACCAGCTCCCATCCGGCGACGCCGGTCTTGAGCCCGGCCTTGATCTCCGCTTCGTGGGCCTTGATATCGGCGATCTGGACCGTGAAGGAACCAATTTTCTGTTCCGTCTCAGCGACATTCGCCGCGAGCGCGTCCACGGACTTTGCGAGAGACAGGTAGGGAAACTGGTACACCAGCGCCCCCGCAATGGAGAGCAGGGCGAGAAACGCAATAATCTGTTCACGCTTTGCGAGGTCCCTTTTGAATATCGCCCTGATGATATGGTTGACGCTCATCACCGCGCTCACTGTCCCTTTCTGATGCCGCAGATAATTTCAAACCCGACCGCGTCGCGACCCCGCACAACGGTTTTCTGCGCAAAACTCAGTTGCGGCTTGTCAAAAAATGCCGACTTCTGCATGGCAAGCATGAACTGGGAAATGATGTCATAGTTCAGCGCGCCGCCCCTGATCTTGATCGCGGCCCTGCCGGCGGAGCTGCCCTCCAGGCTGTCAAACCACATCCCCCGGGGCACAATGAGTGAAAATCGTTTAAACACCTCCGACCAGAGCACCCGCTCGCCCAGCAGGTTCTTGATGAGCGCGGCCTTTTCCGGGGTCATCCCGCCCGCGCTGGTGAGGCCAAGCTCCTGCTGCAGGACGGTCAATTGCCGGTTGAGCTCCTGGCCCTGCGCGGCAAGCACAACCTGCCTGATCTGCAGGTTTCGCCGCTCCATGAGCTTCGCCCCGAAAACAGCGAACCAAACAACCGCAAACAAGGCAATGACGAGAAGCCAGGCGTTCATCATGCGTGCAGGCTTCTCTTCCCTGGGCAAAAGATTAATATAGTCCGTTACGCTCTTCATGTCATACCTTCCGCAACGCCAGCCCGATGGCCGCGGAAAACCGCGGCGCGACCGGCCCGAACTCCTCAAGCAGGTCCTGCTTGCCCGTCAGACCGTCAAAGGGCTGGCAAATCTCCACCGCGTGCTCAAGGGATTGCGCGCAGTATTCCCTGAGCCCCTGCAGAAGAGATACGCCGCCGGTCAAAATCATGCTCTCCACATTCTTTTCCCGGAACGTGGTTTTATAGTAGTCAGCCGACCTGCGGATCTCCATAAGCAGGGCGTCGATCCGGCTCCGGACCGCCATAACGACCTGGTCGTTCACGTCCGGCGTGAGCAGATTCAGGCTTCGCTTCAGCTCTTCGGCCTCCGGGAGTCCGAGTCCCAAAACCTCCGCCACCGTCCGGGTCATATCCAACCCGCCGGTCTCGAGGCAGCGGCTGAAGCGGAGAATGCCGCTCTTGAATATATTGATCTCGGTTTTTCCCGCTCCGATGTCCACAAGAAGCGTGTTCGCGTCGGAGGATTTCTCGCCAAGCCGGAGGACATTGCGAAGGGCCAGGGCATTTGCGTCCACTGCCGATACTTTGATCCCCGCCTCGTCAAGCGGCAGAAGGTGCTCGAGCACTTTTCCCCGCTCTGCCGCGATCATGACAATATCGTACTTGCTTACCTTGCCTTCCAGCTTCTCACCGACGATGAGGTACTCGATCTGAGCGGCCTCGAGGGGATAGGAAACATGCCGCTTCGCCTCCCAGCGCACGGCCTCGCCCAATTCCGTCAGCGGCATCTTGGGCATGGTGAAGGACCGGATCGTCAGGTCTTTGCCGGGCATAAGCGTGACAACAGCCCCCCGTCCGAGCTTTTTTACGGATTGGAGATACCGGAGTTCGGTGCTGATGCCCGTTGCCTGCGCCGGGTCGAGAGATATCTCCACGAGCGCGGCGGACAGCAGTTTCGGATGCCGACCGTCCCGCGCGATGCGCACGACCTTGATGCTTCCCGCGCCGATATCGATTCCCGTTATGTCGTTTGATCCGAAGAAGCTCATAAGCTCAGTGCAAACTCCAAATTACAAATCCCAAATAAACACCAATATTCAAATTCAACAGATTTCTATCTCATTCCGAAATCCGCAATCCAAAATCAGCTCACCGCTTTCCCCGCCTTCATCTCTTCCGAAGCCATCTGGAACGCCATCTTGTGTTTATATCCGCGCTGCAGAAATTTCCAGATGATCTTCACGCGCTCGAAGTCCTGTTTACTGAATTCCCTCGCCTCGAGGTCCCCCATGGGGATGCGTTTGGGTTTGACATATCCCTTCTGTTCGAGGTAGTACAACTTATGCCTCGGGATATCCAGCTTACTGATGATTTCCGACGTTTTCATGGGCTTTCTCTCCAACAGCGACAGCATCACAAAATGAGGTTAAATTCAGGTTTGGGTTTATTTTTCTATGGATAACCTAAAAATAGCTGGTATCACCAGCATTGTCAAGGTGATTCTCATTTTTTTAAACGTTGCGGCATCGTGGAGAAGCGGCCTACGAAGGCTTGTGGCATGGGACCGGCAACTACAATATATAGCTATAGTCAGCCGACGTGCTCGCATAAAAAAAATACCAAGGAGTAAGGTTCGCGTTGCTTCACTTTCTATTCCTGACTGAAACAGGGGGACTATAGGATATCCCCACTCTCCTCCCATTAGCAGTTTGCTGAAAAAGTCCCTGAGGCGCCTTCTGAACGGTGTTTTAAGCGATTACGAAATTTTCAACGCATTGATATTACTATAAATTAAAATACGAATATGCATTTCTAGCGATGTGAAAAAGACTTTTTCTGCAACCTGTTAGGATCATGAGGCAAAAGATCACTGGAACTGTTCCTTCCACGCAGCCTGAGGACGCTTCATGGGGCCAATGACGTAAACCTCCTGGAGGGGTTGGTTTATGATCAAGGCACTGTTATTAAGAATCCACGTCGTGCCATCCCAATGGAGGGATACTGGTCGTTGGCCAACACCCCCGGCATTTCCCACTGCCCAGCAATCGTTATCATAGACACAATAAACACCATTGAGCGCCACGTTGATTGCCGGAACGATAGCTGTCGCGGTGCAATTATTCCACGTATTGGTGCCCACGCCTCCCGCACAGGGAATATTCCATCGCAGCATTGTCGGTTTTCCACCAGCTGCTGCACCGACAATCCAGCCGTCATCGGCAACTCCATCACCATTGGTATCGAGCATAAATACTGAATTCAGCGCTACTGCAACGCCCGAAGCAGGGGTTGACCATGCTGCTCCACTCAAGCGAACAATCATACCCCCGGCACCCACAGCCCATGCATCTGTTGAGGAAGCCATGATTACAGCATTAAGGTTAACATCAGCCGCAGCTGGCAACCCTGCCGGACAAGACCAAGCAGCTCCATTCCATCTTAGAATCGTCGGTCCCGGATTAATACAACCTCGTCGAGTGCCAACTGCCAAGCCGTCATCAGCTATTCCATCATTATTCGTATCGAGCATATAAACCCCGTAAAGATCCTGGTTGATCACCAAACCGCTGTTATTTAAATTCCACGTATTCCCATTCCATTGAAGAATTACTGGCCGTAGACCGGCGCCGCCGGCATTACCCACTGCCCAGCCATCCTGTGAAGAAATCATAAAAACAGATCGTAATATCTGATTGATCGGGGAAGAAACACAAGCCCAAGAGGATCCGTTCCAACGGAGAATTCTTCCGTTTGTGCACAAACCAGCGCCGCCACCTCCATTGTTCCCCACAACCCAAGCATCCGCATAAGACAGTATTGACACTGAATTCAGTGTCTGATTAGCACCTGCGGGTAGGGCTACCGATGACCATGCAGTTCCGTTCCAGCGCAGCATCGTCGGGCCTGCCCCCACTGCCCAGCCTTCTTGCAACTGTATTCCTTCTTGGACGGTCCGTTCCGCAGTCGGCGACGCCACCGTTGGGATGCCGCCTGCGGATGAGACACTGCATTGGTACTGTCCAACCGGCGCTCCATTTGCATGGGCCGCAGCAGTTGTCCCGTCTCGGCCACGCAAAACGGAAAACGTAGTGGTAGTGCCGGGTGTAATCCCGGAATAGTCTATAAGTTCCCTATCGATCATAATGCGGCCTGATACGGCGAAGCCGATAGTGGAAAAAACAGTAACCGTCGTTGCGGCACTGGTAATCGCACCATTCAAAGTGGTAGGCGCGGAGGAATAGAACGGCGAGCCCACGTCCGCAGTCGCAGTAAATTGCCCCTGCCCAAGAGATTTGGCTGTTAAATTGGCAGTAACATTCGCGCAGGTAATTCGATTGGCGAGCGTAGAAGTGTTCAGCAAGGTAACCGCGTTTTCCAGCCCCCCCTCTGCCACATACAATGCCTGCGCGGACAGAAGATCGTTCACGGACGTCAGACTGCTGGTAGTGATAAGCGATACGAACATCACACCCATGAATCCAAGAATGACGATGATGAACACCGCCGCGATGAGTGAGACGCCTTTTTGTTTTTTTCCGTTGATCATCCCCGCTTCACCAGTTCAGCAAAACTCAGAAATTCATCGGATGGACGGTTGCGCGCATGGTTACGCTCTCCGTACCCCGCGTTGCGGCAACCTGCACCTGAACAAACCAGAGCGCCGTCTGGCTCGCGGTAACAGCGTCCGCATTATCAAGATACGTAAAGATCGTCGCTCCGGTAATGTTTGTTGCCAGCGTCTGCCATGTGGCCCCGTTATCCTGCGTGCGTTCGACCTTCCCAGCATTAAGCCGGAAACCCATCTGCGTCCCGTTTATATCGTTATAGAGAAGTGTTGTCCCGTTCATGGTCGTGATGTCCGCGGCCGTCGCGCTCCGCATCGTTCGCAGCTCCCTCGCCATGCGCTCCACTGCCAGCTTTGCCTGATACTGAATGTCGCTCCGATTGTCTTCTGTCGCGTAGACCTTTACCACCTGTACAATGATCCCGGCGGCCAGGGAGGCAATGATCCCGATGATCACGATCGTGATGATAATCTCGATGAGGGTGAACCCTTTCGAGGGTGAATTGCGGATTGCGGATTGCGGGTTAAACATCGGTACCTCGCTAATAGTTCGTCACGAGCCCTTGAACTGTCACACTGCCGATGGCCGCGTTGCTTACCGTCACGGTCACATGAGTGTACCCGGATGCGCAGGGAGGGGCTCCTGCGTTCGTGTTCAGATCGATGGCGGTAACGCAAAAAATGTTTACGCTCCTATTAAAAGCGGCAAATCCCGTTACCGGATTTTCCGCCGAGTAATTTCCCGGAATAATGTAGTTAAATCCTCTCGCCGAGTTCATGCGGTCCCCCATGACCGTGTCCATCTTCTCCTGCGCCAACTGCGTCGCCTGATCGATAAGCTGCGGATTCGCGCTCACTTGCATGCCGATGCTGAAGACCGTGAAAACTCCCACCATTGCGATGGAGAGGACCACGAGGGTGATGATGATCTCGATGAGTGAGAAGCCATTCGATTTCGGATTGCGGATTTCGGATTGCGGATTTATCATATAATCCCCTGCACCCTCTATATCCATACATCTTTCGTTTTTTATCCCCATTCCGCGCTCCGCATTCACTTAATTCACCGCCCCGGTCTGGGCTGTAATGGTAATGCTTCCGTTCGGGCTGACCGTAACCGTGAGGTCGCCTGCGCTGGCGGTCGTTGTACAACTGCCAAGATTCCCGCTGCAATCGTAGGGACGGCCGAGCGTATCATACTCGATGCAGTTCGTTGAAGACGCTGCGGAAATATTAGCGAAATCTCCCGACATCAATGTGACGGTCAAATTCCCGCTTCCGCCCGGATTTATTATGGATGCAAAAGAGCTGCAATCGTTGGCAGCGCTGCTGTCGTATGCCATGGCATAGCCTGCTGCAGGCGCAGTAACGCCGCCTCCGCCGGTTCCATTGAAATATACCCGCACACGACCATTTCCCCTCATTGCCACGCTTTGCGCATACCGGATGTCCGCGCGCAGTTTTCCGGAAAAAGCTCCGGCCTTCGTTGAAGTGATGTTCCCGAGCTGCGGTGCGGCAACCATCGCGAAAATACCGATGATCACAATGACCATGATAAGCTCTATGAGGGTAAAACCCTTGCGGTCCATGACCCTGTCCCGTTCATGTGTGCGCTGTGATAACACCATGCTATAAAGGAACGGCCTTTGGCGCGCTTTCATTCTTTTTTACCTTCCCGCAGAACAACCCGTATTTTATGATGCACCGGATGGCGGAAAAACCGTCTTTCCAGCTGATCTTCTTGCCTTCCTTGTACGTGCGGCCGAAATAGGAAATGCCCACTTCATAGATCCTGCAGCCGAGTTTGGCGATTTTTGCCGTAATTTCCGGCTCAAACCCGAACCGCTTCTCCTGAACGGTTATCCGGTCCAGGACTTCTTTTCTAAATACCTTGTAGCCCGTCTCCATGTCGCTCAGGTTCAGGTTCGTGAACATATTGGACAGGAGGGTCAGAAATCTGTTTCCGACGGCATGCCAGAAGAACAAAACGCGGTGCGCCTCTCCTCCCAGGAACCTCGATCCATAAACAACATCCGCTTTTCCATCCAGAATAGGGGCCAGCAGTTTCGGGTATTCACGCGGGTCATACTCAAGGTCGGCATCCTGGATAAGAACAACTTCCCCCGTGGCCTGGGCGAATCCGGTCCTCAAAGCGGCGCCTTTCCCCTGGTTCCGCTCATGGAAGAACAAGCGCACCCTTTTGTCCGATATCCGGCGGAGCAGCTCCCCCGTTCCGTCCGTAGAGGCATCATCCACCACGATAAGTTCTTTTTCATAAGGAGTATCAAGAACGCGCTGCACCATTTCGTTGATGGTCGCCTGCTCATTATAAACCGGCAAAATGATGGAAAGTTTCACGAAGCGGTCTCCTCTTTTCCGGCGCTCATCCAGAGACTCATGAACAATTCAAAGTGTCCGCGGGCAATCTTTGTTTCTTTAAATTGCGCATTCAATAGGAGTGACGCTATTTTAGCGTGATCATAGGCAGCTTTATGGTCCTCGATTTCGGCCGCGCTCACCAGCCTCAGCTTCGCCAGGATTCTTAAGAGTTTGTCTGTCCATCCGGCGGGAGTGGTGAGAATATACATGCCGCCCGGCTTGAGCACTCTTCGAATCTCGGCCAGGAGCACGGGCAATCTTTCCGGCTCGATATGCTCGAATACCGCAAGCATCGTGACCACGTCAAAATACTCGTCTTGAAATGGAAGCACTGTTTCCTTGTGCAGATCGTGGGACAGAAGTGTTATGGAATCGTCGCACCCGGCCGGACCTCCCGCGGTGTCCAATCCGAACTTTTCCTTGAAATCCGTGTGAGCAAGAAAGTACGGGTACGTGCCACAGCCGATGTCCAGCAGCCTGCCGGACCGGCGGTCCCGCGGTATGAGTTTATTTGCCACTCTGGTCCGCTGCTTTGCGAGCTGCTTTTCCAGCAGCCCGTATCCTCTTGTAACGCTTCTTTCTGCCATCCGTTTACAAGCTCTCCATAAATTAGGCCGATTATACCATAATCATGCTGTTATAATCGTACAATCAATCGTTGACCTTGACCTGCGACGTCGCGTCACCAGTGACTTTATCCCAAAAGCGATCAGAATAACAAGCGTAATGCCCGTTATCCCTGCACCCGCATAAAAACTTATTGGTTCGTAACGAAACTCCACGCGGTGTTCGCCAGGCGGCAGGGGGACTGCTCGAAAGTTATAATTTGCCCTGTAGATTTTGGTTTTCTTGCCGTCCACATACGCGTTCCAGCCGGGAAAATAGGTGTCGGACAAATAAAGCAAAGTAGGCCGGGCAACCCGCGCCATCACTTCGACCGCGTTATTACTCTCATGCAGTATCCGGGAGTCCGCCGGTCCCGCCGGAAGCGTGGTTGAAGAAATTTTCGGGTCCCATATTGGTTTCTCTTCGAGTACTACGTTTTTTTCTGGCTTAAAATCACCCTTACTCACGAGCGCAAGCGCAGTAGCAGAATCAGCCGCAACCCAATACTCCGGCACCAGAAATGTGCGGGGAAGCACTCGCTTATTGCGATAAAGCTTTATCGTTGGCTCTTGTAATAATGCATTACGGTCTCCCTTGAGCCCCTCGATATCGGCGCCGACAAGATCAAAATGGGGAGAAGAAATGAGTTTTGTCGAGATCACATACTTATCAGAATAGAAATCAAGTATCCGCGTCGAATCAACTGACACTGAAGCAGCCATTGTGTTGTAGAGGTCATCTGATCGGCCTACCCGCATCACCTCAGCGCCCCACATATCACGAATGCCGTAATTTAAATTAAGACTTGGCATAAGAATCCTCTGATTTGACCCTCCAGGCATTATATTTGGCGCTGTAAAGGTTGAGGTCGGGGCGGTTGTAAGCGGCGTCGTAAGCACCCGGTACTCGCCAAGCCCGGCCTTTGTTTGTCGTACAGTCCAATTGTCTGCCCAATATATGCGAGGATTAGAACTGTGATAATATCCAAAATTGCCAAACAGGTCCAGGATCAACACAAGACATAATGCTCCGACTGCATAATGAGAGCCTTTGGTTTCGATGATAAGCCAGAGACCTACACAACTCAGCACCAGATAAAAGAGCATTCGCTTAAAATTATGAAGGTTTACCGCAGCGTCATTATAGATCGGCGAGTCCAGACCGCTTGCCTTCATGAAAGAGAGCACTTGATCATTCTGGACATTAAGCCAGAGAAAAAATAACGCCATAGCTGTTGCCAGAATAATAGCTATCCATTTTAAACGCGTTTCGTCACACTTCTTCGCAGCATTCACCAGGTGCTGCAGCCCAAGACCGGCCATGATACAAAGGGCAAACATACCAAGAAAAAGAAACTTCACTGGATAGCGGACCTTATTCAATACGGGAACAAATTTATAAAGATAGGGGTAGAGCGGGTTAAACCCTCCAAGTGCAAGAAAAATGGAGATCGCACAGAGGGCCAGCCAGAAATATTTTGTTCTTTTCTCTCTTACGATATAGATAGCCGAGAGGAGAAAAGGGAGCCCCCCAACATAAAGAGTCTTCAGCCAGCTTTGTCTAATCCAGTATTTTTTCGGATCAGACAAAGTTCCATAGGGGTCCGGGACGAGAAAAGAAATAAAATCTGCAGGAGAAGCACTCCAAATTATAGCCTGTTGATAGCTTAAACCGTCCTTGCGGATTGAATATCGTGCTAACTCGAGAAAGGGGATTATTTGGATCGCGGCCACACCTAAGAAAACCGTTCCAGTTATCACTAGCGCTTTCACGCCAAATAGTATGCTTCCTCCGAGATCTCTCGAAAAAACGGCCATAAGTCCCAGAGCAGCACAGGTGCCCAATACCGTTTCCACTCCTCCGCCGTAAAAAGATACCGCAAGAATTACTCCTGCCCAAGCAGCGCTTCCTGCGGAATTGAAACGCAACGCCTTGCCGAATAAGAGCAGAATGAGCGGCAGCCAAGCCACGGAGAGGAGTGCGGAAAGCAGGTTATGCAATGAAAGCAGGTATCCGCCCAAAAGAAAAAGTACAGCTCCCAGAAATGACGCGCCGCGACCAACCGCAAGAAACCGCAAAAAAGCGAATGTAAATGCTCCTGCCAGAAAAAAATGAATGATAATAATCCAATTGAATGCTGAATTAAAGGGGAGTACAAAAAACAGAATATTGGGAGGATAGAGCATGCCGGGTTGGAGCGTGGCAAAAAAGGGATGGCCGCCAAAGTTTAAAGCATTCCAGAGCGGAAACTCTCCGGCTTTTACAGCCGCTACCCAGAAGTAATGTGGAGGTATGAAATAGACTCCCAAATCCCTCTCAGTAAAGAGATTTCCAATATTGAGGATGTCCGAAAAAAAAGCACCGCAAATGAGAAAGAGGGCAAAAATCAATATGATTGATTTTGCCCTCTCCCCTGTTAATGCTCCAGAGACTTTTTCTCGAAGTTGATAGAATGCGTCTCTCACAATTCGGGAATAAGTCCTTATATTACCAGGTTGCAACAGCAGCATACACAATGCCTGCAGTAGTAGGCAGGGTGGGAGCGGTAAAACTGAACTCATACGTAACACTGTTTATTGTGTAAATTGCAGTAGCAGCTCCGGCAGCACTAAATTGTATATTGCCCTGCAAATTTATCTGCCCGGTAAGGTCTGCCATTGTATAGGCGGTATTGGTACCACCAGCAACGTCCTTCGCATACGTCATTGCATTGACTGCTCGCAAAGATCCTAATACACCCTTCGCCACGCCATCAGCCGCTTGTGTACTAATATCGATGTACTTCGGTATCGCCACCGCCGCGAGAATTCCCAGGATCACGATTACCATGATCAGTTCGATGAGTGTGAAACCTTTCCGTGTTTTCAGCATATCTCCTCCTCAAAAAATTAAATTTCAAAAAATGACGTACGAGCAACGGCTGTAGTACGTGAAACAATCTTTCTCTTTATCCGCGGCCGCTACCCTTACCGCAACCCTTCTGCGTGGGAAGCGACAGTTAGCAATCCGAGACATCCAGGGTAATCGTCGGGGTTGCTCCCGCGGCCGCCGGCTGAGCATACGTTACACTGCAATTCGCGGGAGTTGTCGCGCCGACCTTCGCAAACACTCCCGTGGCGGCAGTATACGTAAATTCAGTCGCGTCAAACTGTACTGCATTGTCAATGCCGCCTGCGGCCGTCGCAGGGTAGCCGTTCACAACAGCGACGTTCACCGGCCCCTCGACCACGACGGGATTAGTGGCCCTGATAAGGTATACGGCATGCACCATGGCGGCTGAGGAACGCACCGTGCCGTAGAGCCCCTTCACCGCGGCTGCCCGGGCATCCGCCTGGAGCCCTATATATTTCGGAATTGCCACCGCGGCCAGAATGCCGATAACGACGATGACCATTACCAATTCAATGAGAGTAAAACCTTTTTGTGCTCTTGGCATGATTACATCCTCCTGTAATAGTGGTGCAAAGTGTATTGCATACATCTATTATAGCATAATTTACCATGTTTCGTAATTTTGCGTCGTTGTCCTTACACTCCCCAGATTATGATCGTAAAAAAACGGGTTGCCGAACGCATCCAGCTTGTTACCCTTTTCATCGACGGCATTTTTCAGAAGATAATGTTCATCAAAAAAAGAATCGCTGTAAGGTCCTGGACCAATCCGGCCGGGCAGCATAACTTTCTTTTCCATCATTTCCTGGAGACTGGCCGGCTTCCGCCCGTTCAACATTTTATAAAGCCTGATACTGGTCCGTATATTCGAGAGCTCCGCTTTCAGCGCCGACTCCCTTGCCGAGCGGGTAACGTGCTGAAAGCGCGAAATTAACACTCCCATTAATAACCCGATGAGGCAAAGAGCGATCAGGGTGTCAATAATAGTGAGTCCCCTGCTTCCCATCGCAGGACGCACGGTCTTTACCCCCTCGTGAGCCATTATTTACATAATACAGAAGATTGTTCTTGACTGTCAAGCAAATAAAAAATATTTATCTTGTCAATAAAACAAAAAATGGTTTGGCGGACGGAGCTGTTGCCAAAGAAAACTTCAATCATAATAGGTTGTTTTACCTTCGTTAATGGAACAGGCTCATCATATTCCACATGGGCAGGAATATCCCCAGAGCCAGAAACAGGACCATGGCGCCGACGAACAGGAGGAGGATCGGCTCAATCATCGTTGAAAGGTTCCGCAGGGTGTATTCCACATCCATATCGTAATAATCCGAAACCTTGTTCAACATTGCGTCGAGCTGTCCCGTCTCCTCGCCTACAGCCATCATCTGGACCACGAGCGGCGGGAAAAGCCCCGAAGATTCCATGGGCGCTGTCAGCCCCTTGCCGTCCCGCAGGCTTTCTCCCATTGTTTGCACCGCCTGGGCGATCACCACATTGCCTACCGTCTCGCCCGCGATCTCGAGCGTCAGCATCATGGTGATGCCGCTCTTCTGCATGGCGCCGAAGACTCGCGTGAACCGCGAGAGCGCCACTTTTAGAAACAGGAGGCCGAACACCGGCAGCTTGAGCTTCAGCCGGTCCCATTGCCATCTCCCCCCCTCTGTGCGCAGATACCCTATCACCCCCCCGATCGTCAGGATGATGCCGAGGACCACAAGGTACCAGTAGTTCTGGACCACGTAGTTAATGTTGATCAGGACGCGAGTGGGCAGCGGCAGCGCTGTTTTAAATTGGGCGAAAACCCCCGCGAACTTCGGGATCACGAAGGTGACCAGGAACGCGAATGCGGCGGAGATGGCGATCACAACGATCATCGGATACCGTATTGCCGCTTTCACGCGCGCGCGGGTTTCGGCCTCATGCTCGGCAAGAAGCGCCAGCCGGCTCAGGATATCGTCGAGGATGCCTGCAGTCTCTCCGGCCCGGATCATGCTTACGTACAGCTTGTTGAATATTTTTGGCTGTTTGGCAAGGGCGTCCGAAAACGAACTTCCTCCCTCAATATCACGCTTGATCCGGGAAACAGCGGCTTTCAGCTGGGGATTTTCCGACTGCTTTTCGAGTATTGCAAGACTCTGGATAAAGGGGATGCCCGCGCTCATGAGCGTGGAGAGCTGCCTGCTGAAAATAATGAGGTCTTGCGGTTTGATCCTGGTAAACAGCGAACCGAGGTTGATCTTGGAAAAAGGGGACGGCGTCAGCTCCTCGATCAGCACAGGCATGAGTCCCTGGCCGGACAACTGGTCCGCCACGCCTTCTTTGCGCGTAGCCTCCATCGTGCCGGCCTGCAGCGCGCCATCCTTGTCCCTGGCCCGATAACGATAAAGCGGCATGTTCACATCTCCTTGTCCAGAATCAGGATAGAATGGGAGTCCGAAATCCACAACTAATGATGCTTTTCCGCATTCTGTGCCCTGTCCCCTGAGCGTGGCTTTTCTAAAACTAACATAAAAAGAGGTCTTCTGCAACCAATACAAAAATAAAAACATTGACAAATATGGAATCCCGGGGTATAGTTATAAAATCATCGAGTAAACCTGACCAAAAACCCCGTGTTATTGCCAAACCCAGCTAATAATAACCAGGTAAAATAGAGTATATCGTTACAATTACAGAGAGGTTTTTTCATCACTGAAACAAAACCGCGGGCAGACAGCGATAGTGCTGAACACGCAAAAGACCGCCTGGCAGCGCCAACCCCCTTGTAAAAACCGACACCACGGAAAACAAAACACGTATACCTGCGCCATAGGAGCAGCATAAACCCCGTTAGAGACAAATCACGAAATATTGTAGCAGACATTTGTGAAATACCCGCGAGAGCATGCCGGACAGTCTCTAAGCGGGGTAAACCATCAACCACCTCTCACCAGGTACAGACCGCACGCGCCCCGGCAACGGCGGGCCAAGGAGCAAAACCATGAACTTAGTAGAACTTAAAGGGAAAAACATCGCGGAACTGACCGCGATGGCGGACGAGCTGAAGGTCGAAGGAATCAGCGGCCTGCGAAAACAGGAACTCATCTTCGCCATCCTGCAGGCTCAGACGGAAAAAAACGGAATGATCTTCGGGGAAGGTGTTCTCGAGATCCTGCCTGACGGTTTCGGTTTCCTCCGCGCTCCCGACTATAACTACCTCCCCGGCCCCGATGATATTTACGTATCTCCCTCACAGATCAGAAGGTTTAACATCCGCACCGGAGATACGGTCGCCGGCCAGATACGGCCCCCGAAGGAAGGCGAGCGCTACTTCGCACTCCTCAAAGTGGACGCCATCAACTATGAGGACCCGGAAATATCACGCAGCAAGATCCTTTTTGACAACCTCACTCCCTACTACCCTGAAAAGAAAATCAATCTCGAACATTCTCCAACGGATTACACCACCCGCGCCATGGATCTCGTCACGCCCATCGGCATGGGCCAGCGCGGCATGATCGTGGCGCCCCCGCGGACCGGCAAGACCATGCTGCTTCAATCCATTGCCAAAGCCATTCTGAAGAACCACCCGGACATCAAGCTGATCGTGCTCCTGATCGATGAGCGGCCGGAGGAAGTCACGGACTGGCAGCGCCAGGTCAAAGCAGAGATCATCAGTTCCACCTTTGATGAACCGCCCCAGAGGCATGTGCAGGTCGCCGATATGGTGAGCGAGCGGGCCAAGCGCCTGGTGGAGCACAAAAAGGACGTTGTTATCCTTCTCGACAGCATTACGCGCCTCGCCCGGGCGCACAATGCGATCATCCCGGCTTCCGGCAAGGTGCTCTCCGGCGGTCTGGACGCGAACGCGCTCCAGCGGCCGAAGCGGTTCTTCGGCGCCGCCCGGAGCATTGAGAATGGCGGCAGTCTCACCATTCTGGCCACTGCGCTCGTCGATACGGGCAGCCGCATGGATGACGTGATCTTCGAGGAATTCAAGGGCACCGGCAACATGGAGCTCCATCTCGACCGGAAGCTTGTGGACAAACGCGTGTTCCCGGCCATCGATATCAACGCCTCGGGCACCCGCAAAGAGGAGCTGCTTGTGGACAAAGACGACCTGAACCGCATGTGGGTGCTCAGGAAGGTCCTGAACCCCCTCTCCACCGTGGAGAGCATGGAGTTCCTGCTCGAAAAGCTCAAGCAAGCCAAGACGAACCGGGATTTCCTGAACTCAATGAACAAATAGGCGGTAAAAATATTTCGCTTGTAATTTTAAGCGGTTTGGTATATTATTTCGGCCTTACCATCGTCATGGTAAGGCTTTGAAATGTCAGTCGGTATTCATCAGCAGCTTGAACAATAATCAGGAGGAGTAGAACCATGAAACAGGGAATTCACCCGGACTACAAATTGTCGGCGGTCCATTGCGCCTGCGGCGAAGCATACCAGACCCGTTCCACCAAAGAAGCCATCCGGCTCGACATCTGCTCGGTCTGCCATCCGTTTTTCACCGGCAAACAGAAGCTCATCGATACCGAAGGCCGCATCGACAAGTTCAAGAAGAAATACAACAAGTAACAAGACAGTGGGCAGAAACCGGACTAAACAACGATTTCCGTCTGTTTTCTGTGTTCCGGCTTGACACGAGGTTGCTGTTTTGCCTGAAAATATAAACATAGGCGGTCAGGCGGTGCTCGAGGGCGTCATGATGCGATCACCTCGCGCCTTTACCGTGGCTGTTCGAAAAGGCGGGAAGCCTGACGCCGAGATCGTCCTCTTCAAACAGGAGCTCAAGCCGCTCGGTGAACGGTTCCCGTTTTTGAAGAAAAAGATCGTACGGGGTTCGGCGGCGCTGTTCGAGGCGCTCTGGCTCGGCATCCGGGCGCTCAATTTTTCGGCGAATGAATCCCTTGAAGAAGGCAAAGACGGGAAAAAAGAGGAGATCGGCGCCCTCGCCATGGCCGGCACCCTCGCCGTGGCCCTCCTTTTCTCTCTCGGGATCTTTCTGGCGCTCCCCCTTCTGTTGACCAGTCTGCTCGGATCGCACTTCGCTACGGTCGGCAAAAACAGCCTGCTGTTCAACCTCACGGACGGCGTTTTCCGGGTGGCGTTGTTTCTGGGCTATGTATCGAGCATCTCGTTCATGAAAGACATACGGCGGGTCTTCGAGTACCACGGCGCAGAGCACAAGGCCATCGCGGCCTATGAGTCGGGGAAAGAGCTCACGGTCCAAAACGCCCGGCACTATTCCCGTATTCACCCGCGTTGCGGCACGAGCTTCCTGATCGCGGTCATGGTGCTTTCCATTCTTTTGTTCTCCGTCATTCCGGGCTCCTGGCCCCTCTGGGCAAAGGGAATATCACGAATCGTCCTGCTGCCCCTGATCGCGGGCTTGGGATATGAGTTCATCAAGTACAGTGCGAAGCAGTGCGGAAATCCTCTGATCAAAATTCTGATGATGCCGGGGCTCTGGCTTCAGGGACTCACAACGCGGGAGCCGTCTGACGACCAGATAGAGGTCGCCATCAGGGCGCTGAACGAAGCCCTCGCAATGGAACCCCGCTGAGGCGGGGTTTTTTGTTGGAGAAGAGCGAGCCTTTAACCCAGAGCTCGGAGAAAACCTTTGAGCTGCTCCGTCCTGTCCTCCGTGACCGCTGTGGTTAGGCCATTACTTTATGTTTAAAAAATTAGAGGCAGTTGCAGAAAAATTTGACGAGCTGACCAGGCTCCTGTCCGACCCTGTCGTCGCAGCCGACCACCAGCAGTACCAGAAGTACTCAAGGGAACGGTCGGACATTGAAGATGTGGTGAACCACTACCGCGCCTACCTGCACCTGGAAAAACAAATCAGCGAAGCCGGTGAGATCACCGGCGACAAGCAATCCGACCCCGAACTGCGCGCCATGGCCGAAGCCGAGCTCAAGGAGCTTTCTCCGAAAATCACGCAGCTGGAGCAGGAGCTCCGGCTCATGCTCGTGCCCAAGGACCCGCGGGATGAACGAAACGTTTTCCTTGAGATCCGCGCCGGCGCGGGCGGCGACGAAGCAGGGCTCTTTGCCGCCGAACTTTTCCGCATGTACACCCGGTATGCCGAGAAAAAACGCTGGCAGGTCACGCTCCTCGACATGAGCACCACGGGCGTCGGCGGCGCAAAGGAAGTCATCGCCCAGATCACGGGCAAGGGCGTGTTCAGCAGGCTCAAGTACGAAAGCGGCGTGCACCGGGTCCAGCGCGTGCCCGCCACCGAGGCAAGCGGCAGGATCCACACCTCGACGGTCACCGTGGCCGTGCTGCCCGAAGTCGACGATGTTGAAGTGAATATCGAACAAAAGGATTTGCGCATCGACACGTATTGCTCATCGGGTCCGGGCGGCCAGTGCGTGAACACCACCTACTCCGCGGTCAGGATTACGCACATCCCCACCGGCGAGGTGGTCGCATGCCAGGACGAGCGTTCGCAACTTAAGAACCGGACAAAAGCCATGAAGATCCTGAAGTCCCGGCTGCTGGAAAAAGAGCGGGAAAAACAGGAGGCGGAAACCGCCCAGGACCGGCGGTCCCAGGTCGGTTCCGGTGAGCGCAGCGAAAAGATCAGGACCTATAACTTCCCCCAGAGCAGGGTGACGGACCACCGCATCGGGGTGTCGCTGTACCGGCTTGATGCCGTGATGGATGGAGACCTCGATGAATTCATCGACGGCCTGACCTCCGCGGCAAATGCCGAACGACTGAAGAACCTATGAAGCCTTACCGAATTTCAGGTTGCGGATCTCGGATTTTAGATTCAAAATTTAAAATTCAAAATTCAAAAACCGCAGGGTTATCTGTCGCTGATACGGTAAACAGTGCTACACTGCAACTATCAGAAGCAGGTATCGCCAATGCCCGGCTCGACGCCGAAGCGCTTCTTTCTCATGTTCTCAGGAAAAACCGCGCCTGGATCATCACCCATGGAGAAAACAGTCTCGATGACGCAAGCAGTGCTATTTTCAGAGATGCAATAGGGCGCAGGACGAAGCGCGAACCGCTCCAGTACATCATCGGCAACCAGGAGTTCTGGGGGCTTGAGTTCATGGTTACGCCTGATGTGCTCATCCCGAGGCCGGAAACGGAATTCATCATCGAAGCGGCTCTTGCGACCATTGAGGACCGTATTGGCCCGGCCAGGATCATCGATCTTTGCACCGGCTCAGGGTGCATCGCCGTAAGCCTGGCAAAAGAACTCTCCGGCGCCCATGTCCTCGCAATCGATACGTCGGCGCGGGCACTCCTTGTCGCAAAAAAGAACGCTGCGAACCATGGAGTATCGGACCGTATCCGCTTTTTCGAGGGCGACCTGTTCGAGCCGCTGAAACAATTCGATATGCCCGGGCAGATGGATCTGATAGTATCGAACCCGCCCTATGTAAGAGCAGACGAACTGGATACGCTCCAGCCGGAGGTCAGGGATTTTGAGCCTGAAATGGCGCTCATCGCCGGCCCCGAGGGCACGGAGCTCGCCAAAAGGATCATCCAGCTCGCGCCGAAGTATCTGAAAAAGAACGGCGCGCTCATCATGGAGATGGGACTGGGCCAGGCGGCGGCGCTTCGGAACATTGCAGGTAAAACCGGCGCCTATACCGCCCCGGAGATCATAAAAGACCTCGCGGGAATAGAGAGAATCATGGTAGCAAGAAAGGCATAGGAGTCAGGAGCAAGCATCCAGAAGCCGGAAGAAATCCAAAGATTTTCTCCTGACTACTGACTCCTGGCTTCTGACTACGGTCTTCATTTATGAAATCAATATTCATCAACGGCGGTAAAAAACTGAGCGGCGAGGTCCTGATCAGCGGGGCCAAGAACGCGGCGCTCCCGATCCTCGCGGCGTCGCTTCTGTGCGAGGGGAAACACCGCATAGCAAATGTTCCGCGCCTGGCCGATGCTACGACCTTCGGCAGGATTCTCCAGAACATGGGCGTCACGTTCGAACGGCAGGACAGCGACATGCTGATTGATTCGACGGGCCTCGGGAATCCCGAAGCTCCGTACGACCTCGTGCGCACCATGCGCGCGTCGGTGCTCGTGCTCGGCCCCCTTGTGGCACGCATGGGCCGGGCGCGCGTGTCGTTGCCCGGCGGCTGCGCCATCGGCGCGCGTCCCATCAACCTGCACCTCATGGGGCTTGAAAAGCTTGGTGCCTCGGTCTCGATCGAGCACGGGTACGTGGTGGCCAGCGCAAAAAGACTTCGTGGGGCCCACATTTATTTCGATACCGTGACCGTGACCGGCACGGAAAATCTCATGATGGCCGCGGCCCTTGCCGAGGGAGAAACCGTTCTCGAGAACGCCGCACGGGAGCCCGAGATCACGGACCTGGCGAATGCCCTCATCCAGATGGGCGCAACAATCGAGGGAGCCGGCACAGACATCATCAGGATCCAGGGCGTCGAGAAGCTGAAGCCCATGGACTATACCGTCATGCCGGACCGGATCGAGACCGGGACCTTCGTAATAGCAGCGGCAATAACCAACGGGTCGGTCCTGATCAAAAATTGTTTTCCCGCCCATCTCGACGCGGTGCTTTCGAAAGTGACCGAGGCGGGAGCGGCAATAACGGTCACCGACGGGACGATCCAGGTAACCGGACAACGCGAGATCAAGCCCCTGAACATCAAGACGCTGGAGTACCCGGGTTTTCCCACGGACATGCAGGCGCAGATCATGAGCCTGATGGCCCTGGCCGACGGCACGAGCGTCATTAACGAGACCATTTTTGAGAACCGCTTTACTCATGTGGCGGAACTCAGGAGAATGGGAGCGGACATCCAGACGGAAGGCCGAACAGCGATCATCAAAGGCGTGCCGATGCTTTCAGCCGCTCCGGTGATGGCAACGGACCTCCGTGCAAGCGCCTCGCTCATCCTCGCCGGTCTCGCTGCCGAGGGGCAAACGGTGATCTCGCGCATTTATCATCTCGACCGGGGATATGAGAATATCGAGCAGAAGCTCTCGGCCCTTGGCGCGGACATTCGCAGGGTATAATTCCATGAAGATCATCGACTCACAACAGCAGGACATCGGCGCGGAACTCAAGCGCATTATCAACCGGGGCGAAGCCGCCACGGAAGAAGTCGCCGTGACCGTGAAAGAAGTTGTTGACCGCGTTCGCAAAGAGGGCGATCCGGCGGTGCTCGAATACACCGAGAAGTTCGACCGGGTGACGCTGACGCTGAAAAACCTCAGGGTTACGCCGGAAGAGATCAGGGCGGCCTATTCCCAGGTCGAGCCGGACAAGGTGGACGCGCTCAAACTCGCTGCCCGGAACATCCGCGCTTTTCACGAGAAACAGAAGATCAGCACGTGGGTCAACCAGGAGGCCGACGGCGTGATCCTCGGCCAGCTCGCCCGGCCGATCCGGAGCGCAGGCGTCTATGTGCCCGGCGGCAAGGCATGCTACCCCTCTTCCGTACTGATGAATGTCATTCCCGCCATGGTGGCCGGCGTTGAACAGCTGGTGATGTGCTCTCCGGTCCCGGGCGGTTCCCTGAACCCCTACATCCTCGTTGCCGCCGACATCGCCGGGGTGAGCGAGATTTATAAGATCGGCGGCGCACAGGCCATCGCAGCCATGGCCTACGGCACTGCCACGGTCCCCAAGGTCGACAAGATCGTGGGACCGGGAAATATCTACGTTGCTACCGCCAAGCGATACGTTTTCGGCCAGGTGGATATCGACATGATCGCCGGGCCGAGCGAGATACTGGTCATTGCCGACGAGAGCGCGGACCCCGAATTTATCGCTTCCGACCTGCTGTCTCAGGCGGAGCATGACGAACTCGCGTCGTCGATCCTCATTACGACCTCGCGCGCCATCGCCGAAAAAGTGGACGCTGAAGTATCGCGCCAGCTTGCGGACCTGAGCAGGAAAGAGATCGCCCGCAAGGCACTTGACCGGTTCGGCATAATTATGATCGTAAAAGACCTGCGCGAGGCTGCCGAGGTTTCCAATTCGATCGCGCCGGAGCATCTGGAGCTTGCGGTGGAGAAACCCTTTGAACTGCTCGCCCTGATTAAAAACGCAGGCGCCATCTTCCTTGGCCACTACACGCCCGAGTCCGTGGGAGACTACATCGCGGGGCCGAACCATGTGCTGCCGACCGGCGGCACGGCGCGGTTCTTCTCGCCTTTGTCCACGGACAGTTTTATGAAAAAATCCAGCCTCATCTTTTATACCAGGGAGGGTCTGGACAAAGTAGGCGAGGCCGTGATGAAAATCGCGGACGTCGAAGGCCTGGAAGCCCATGGAAATACCATCAAGGTGCGGATGGCGAAAAAGTAAATGATTCGTTAACAGACCAAGGAGATAAACAATGCCCGTGAAAAAAACGAAGAAGACGCCGGTAAAAAACGCAGTTGCGGAACAAAAACTCAAGCTCGGCCTGCCCAAGGGGAGCCTGCAGGAATCCACCTTCAAGCTCTTCGGCAAAGCCGGTTACCGGGTCCAGGTCAGTTCGCGGAGCTACTACCCGACCATTGACGATGCGAATATAGATTGTACGCTCGTCCGGGCCCAGGAAATGGCGCGCTATGTCGATATCGGCATCTTTGACGTCGGCTTGACAGGCAAGGACTGGATCCTTGAACAGAACGCCGACGTGATCGAAGTAGCGGAACTTCGGTACGCCAAGGGCGGCCTGAACCCGGTACGCTGGGTTGTGGCCGTGCCCGAGGATTCGAAGATCAAAACGCTCAAGGACCTGAAGGGAAAGCGCATTGCAACAGAACTGGTCGGTTATACCACGCGCTATCTCAAATCAAAGGGAGTGACCGCCGAGATCGAGTTTTCCTGGGGCGCCACGGAAGTTAAACCACCGAAGCTTGCCGATGCGATCGTGGAGCTGACCGAGACCGGGAGTTCGCTCAAAGCGAACAAGCTCCGCATCATTGATGTGATGCTTGAATCCACCACAAGGCTCATCGCGAATAAAAAGGCGTGGAACGACCCCTGGAAGCGGAAAAAGATCGAGAGTATGGCCATGCTGCTTCAGGGCGCGCTCGCTGCCGAGGAAAAGGTCGGCCTCAAGATGAACGTGCCGAAAAAAGCGCTCAAGGAGATCAGCGGAATTCTTCCGTCAATGCATTCTCCGACGATCTCGCACCAGACCGACCCGGCCTGGGTAAGCCTCGAGGTCATGCTCGATGAAAAGGTTGCCCGCGACCTCATCCCGCGCCTCAAGCGCCGCGGCGCCACCGGCATCGTGGAGTACCCGCTGAACAAAGTCATCCCCTAACAGAAAAGGCGGCCGAAAGGCCGCCTTTTCTGCATAAAATTCATCTTACTCCTGTACATTCTGACATCGGGAACCATAAACCATCAGGGAAGCGGAAAGGGTTAGACAAGAAAGAGCGAGGAAACAGGCAGTGCCGCGTCCAATCATCTGCGAACTCGTATATCCGCGGATTTCGTAGATGTACGCAGATCCCAGAGATTTTTGGCGAGGGCTACGATGCGCAGCAGTTACATGAATTTCGATCAGGATACTATTGACAAATTCGTTTTTTCTAATGATTTCCTCAAAATAGTTAAATCAATTCCCCTCGAAATTGGAAAAGAAAAATCTTCTTCAGATATATTGGCGCTGACTATATCAATCATAACGTCCGCTGCCGATGCCACACGGAATCTCAAACAGTTTATTTTCGCATTAATTATCTCTTTGTAAACGCCTCTTGTCTTGTGGGTATTCAGGAAGATTATTCCATCCGACAGAAGGGTAAACCACAGAGTCGGTATCGTTGCATTCGGCTTAAACTGCGTCTTGAAAGAAAGCACATATTCCCCGGTCAATTTCTTTTTCTTTTTTAATGCCGACTGAATTTTCTCGGGCAATTGATCCGCATGATAGATAATCAATCTGTTTCACCATTGACAGCAGCTATTTCCTAGACCCCTTACTTTTATTGAAATGATCCCGCAACACAGTTTTAACATAATCGGGAGGTTCCTTCCGGACCTTTCCGGACTCTTGCATTAATTTATCATAATCGGAGATTTCATCATCAGCCCACATGATATCCAACCGTCTGACATCACGCATCGCGATATGCTTGTATTTCTCGGGATAGGCCCAATAGCAAGTCGAACATATCTTAATTTCTTTCTGCTTCCAGTTTTTGCAATTTTCACAACTCCATGACTTAGCGCGATTTGCTGATACGCAAAGAAGCATGTATTCGCTGATTCGGTCCGAAAGAGGCCCGTTATCGCCTGCAATTTCGAATGGAATCCGATGATCTATTTGCAATTCGCGTTCCGGGATTTCTTCAAGATAAATATTGCATCGCCGGCCGTATTTAGCTATGAGCAACGATTTTAGTTGTGATGAAAACGCCGTCCTCCCTGAGAGTTGTGCGGCCCGGACTTGGCCCGGGGCACCGAACTTATAAGCGGCAATACTGCGTCCATCAGTACCGGTCACGCGAAACACTACAATAGGAATGCCCTGCTCACGGACATCTCGTATCGCTCGCGGCGGGTGATTATATCCATAAACATCTTTCAACTCTTGCGTTGTTATCTGTCCATGTTTTAGGATGTGGTCAATAACTGTGCGAGGACGTTTAGCCTGGACACTGTGAAGAAGTTTAAGAAATTTCTTAGGTACTTTGCTAACCGTCATAATAGAACCAGCTGAGGATGACTATGCGTAACGATCTTTCTTTTCGGGTCTCCTTTTTCAAGACGGTCTACAAGTGCGGGAGACAAGTATAAAGATTCAATAGTTTTATCATTTCCGCCGAGAAGGGTCGATTGGCTGGATCTGCCTGCATGTATATAGTGATGTTTAAGCAGTAATTGCTTTGGTAACGGCTTACCATGGGCTTTCTCGCCAGTGTACCCGTCATAACTTATGATGTAGGAAATTTTCTTTTCATTAAGTTTTGCCAGTGCGGTTACAAATTCTTCGCGTAGCAGTCCTCCGCAATAGCGATGATCACGGGTAAATGAGGTCCCCTGATAAGGTGGGTCCATATAAACCAGGTCTTTTTGGCTGCAGCTCGCCAAGACGTCCCTAAAATCCACTGATGACACAGTGGTTTTTTTGGAAAGCAGCATAGAAACGCCGGATATTTGTTGGCGCATATTACCAGGACGCATTCCACAACGACGATTGTCCGCACTTTGATTAAACATTCCATCCGAGCTGTATCTAACGGAACCCTTCACTATCCGTGCCAACAAATACAACAACAGCTCCGGTTTGCGCTTTTCATTGAATTCCTGACGGATCTCAAAGAAAAACCGTTTTTTGTCTGACTGCTGTGAATGCCACAATAATTCGTATTTATCAACCAACTTCGAAGGGTTATTTAAAATTTCCTTCCAAAGTGTCATTAATGGTTCGTTCAGATCATTTAAATGAAATCTGGACACAAGTCCATTGGCGGCTGCCGCCAGTGATACGGCCGCAGCGCCGCAAAAGGGTTCAATAAGACATCGAACATCGGACGGAAAATGTTTCAGAATATGAGGTGCAATTCCCCGTTTACTTCCCTGATATGGGAACGGATGAGGAACTTTGCCTTCGAGTATCATACTTACCTCACTAATTCATTTCGAGTGCCTGCAAGATAAAGTATTTAATCATAATACGGCTCTTATGTCAACATGACAAATCAAAAACGGCTTCAGCCATTCTTTAATCAGCATTCTTCTGAATAATCCTCGCTACTCTATGGGAATCTGTTCTCATGGGTTTCGGTCCCCCAGCAGCTCCTTCACTTTCTTCACAATGGCCTTTGTCGAGATCTCTTCATAATCAAGAAGCTCTATTGGTTGCCCGCTCTTCGGCATCTTGCGCACTGCCAGGGAATGAATGGACACGGGGACCGTTGACAGCGCGCTTCTGACCGCCTCGCCCATGCCTCCCTCGGCACAATGGTCTTCCACGGTAAGAATTGTTTTCGTTTCCTGTGCGGCTTCGGCAAGCGTCCGGACATCGACCGGCTTGATGCTGTACAGATCGATGACGCGAATGAAAATATTTTCCTTTTTCAGTTCTTCATAGGCGGCAAGGGCCTCGTGGAGGGTAATACCCGCGGCGACCACGGTGCCCCTGTCCCGGTCGCTTTGTTTCAGGACCTTGCAGCCGCCGATCTTGAACACTTCTTCATTCCCGTAGAGCACGGGTGTGTCTTCCCGCGTCATGCGCAGATACACAATCCCCTTGTGTTTTGCCGCTTCTTCCACCAGCTTTTCCGCGCATACCGCGTCCGAGGGATAGAGCACAATGCTGTCCAGAATGGTCCTGAACATCGCAATGTCCTCGAGCCCCATCTGCGAGGACCCGTCCACTCCGATCGAAACCCCCGCGTGAGAACCGCAAAATTTTATGTTTGCATTCGAGTACCGGCTCATCCGGATCTGGTCGAAAGCGCGGGTGAGAAAGGCTGCAAAGGTTGAAACAAAGGGGATCCTGCCCCTGATGGACAGGCCCAGGGCAACGCCGACCATGTTCTGCTCGGCAATATACATCTCGAAAAAACGGTCCGGGTGCCCATTTCTGAAGAGCTCGGCAAAGGTCGAATTGCTCACCTCCGCGTCGAGCACGACGATGTCCGGGTACGCCGGATAGATGCGCGCGAGCGCCGCGCCGTAGGCGTGTCGTGTGGAAACAGCCTTGTCCGGTGAATACGAAACCAGCGCCGCTGCACCCGGCATTCTTCGGGCGGGTTTGTAATCATCGGGTTTCCGCATCTCCCCCCGGAGCGTTTTGTCTATCGGACCCAGTTCGGCAAGCGCACGGACGAGCTCCTCTTTCTTGAGCGCCTTGCCGTGCCAGCCGTTCTTCCCTTCGATGAACGATACGCCCTTGCCCTTTTCGGTCTTCGCGATCAGCATGACCGGCCTGTCCCGGACCTGGGCCGCACGTTCATAGGCGGAAAAGATCTGCCCCAGGTTGTGTCCGTCCGTAACTACGATCGGCTCCCAGCCGAAGGCAGCCGCTTTTTTCTCATAGGCCTTGAGATCGTGACCACACATGGTCTCGCCGCGCTGACCGAGACGGTTCACATCGATGATGCCGACAAGGTTGTCCAGCTTGTAGAACGCGGCAAGCTCCATGGCCTCCCAAACAGAACCTTCCGCCATCTCGCTGTCGCCCAAAAGCACATAGGTGCGGTACGGGAGCTCGTCGAGATATTTTGCGTTCAGGGCCATCCCGAGCCCGATCGAGAGACCCTGGCCCAGCGAGCCCGTGGCCGCCTCGGTATAGGTGAACGCCGGGGTCGGGTGTCCCTCCAGCGGGCTGCCGAATTTTCGCAAGGTCATCATCTCCTGCTCCGTCACCTTCCCGGCCGCAAACCAGAGCGCGTAGAACAACGGAGATGCGTGTCCCTTGGAAAATATGAGCCGGTCGTTATCAGGGTGCCCGGGGTCGTCCGCATCAAAACGAAACATGCCCCCGAACAGCAATACGGTCATAAGGTCCGCTGCCGAGAGGGAAGAAGAGGGATGCCCGGAACCCGCCTCAGTGGTGGAAACGAGGCTGTAATAGCGGATCAGCCTTGCCAGCTTCTCCAGTTTTTGTATGTCCGCCATGATTCTTCTCCCTGTCCGGGAAAGACGCCTACGGTCCCGGGGTCACTTCTGATTTCGCAACTGTATGCCTGTAAGATTGAACACGAAAGATCCGACCGTGATGGTACTCTTCATGAGGACCGGCACCCTCCGGCTGTCGTCGGTCAACCAGATAAAGACCTCTCCTCTGTTCATGAAAACACCCTTGTACAAGGGATGTGTCATGACCTTGATCGTGGAGAATTCCCCGGCCGGCGTTCGCACCGTCTCCCGGCCCAGGGTATGGACCTCGACGGCCCAGATCTTATCGCTGCCAAGCACATTGATGGCAATGACCTTGCCGATGGTAAACTCATCAAGGGTGCGGAGATAGTAGAGGAACGACAACCCATCCTGCACCTGTTCCGGGAGGTCCAACTTCATCGGCGCGTCGTCGTTCAAGGTGTATGTTGCTTTCTTGCGGGAATGGTCGAAAACCACGTCCAGGCGCTTCTTCTTGTTGCCATAGTTCTGATTAAGGTCATAGGACAGGCTTTCCATGATCTGTGGATCGAAAATGCTCCATGCCGTGTCGTGCACCGGATACAACTTCTCCACAAGACCCGCGGAGCGGCCGGTGACGAGAAACTTGAGGCCCGGTCTCCCGTCCGGCAGCGTTTCATCCCTGATCTCCATTACCACGGTCCCTGCCAGAAGCATCTTCGACCAGCTGACGTCGTACGTCAGCGTCTCGCCGGGCTGAAGCGCCCGGATGCCCGGCTGGGCGGAAACAAGCACATGCTCATCAACGCCCGTTGCTTCGGAAGCGCACAAGAGCCCGATGGAGAAAAAAAACAGAACGACTGTTGTCCCCGAAAAATACCGGGCTTGTATATCATTCAGGAGCTTCATAGGAGAAGCGTACCAGAACCGCAGGTGACAGTCAACTTTTAGCGAGGATTTGCCTCAGACGACAACGCTCGAAAAAAGTCATAATCTGCCGCAAAAACGCCGAACGCGGAGAATGCCGCTTGAGAATGATAAGGATTTTCTCCGCGCTTCTGCGTCTCGACAATGAACACGAAAGACCTGCTGTTGGGATCAGGCTTTGACCGGCTTGATGTTTTCCGCGGTGTTGTTTTTGGGAGAATTAACTTTGGGGGAAACTTCATAGAGTTCCAGCAGGTCGGGGTCACAGGGTTTGAGAAGAGGCCGCAAGAGTGTCGCGTCATGCACCCGGGGTGATGACCGGCATGCGGTCATGGATCGGCTTCACGAGTTCGTTCGCATCGACCGTAATGATGGCGCAGGTGCGGACCTGTTCGCCTTCCGGCGACGTCCAGATGCCGAAGAGGCCGGCGAAGCCGATGGGTTGTCCCGATTTCTGCCTTATGTATACCGGCAGCCGATCTTTTCCCGCATGCTTCCATTCATAAAATCCATCGGCGATCACAAGACAACGCTGGTCCTGAAAGGCTTTTTTGAATGACGGTTTCTCCGCGACGGATTCGGCCCGTGCATTGATCATCTTGTAACCCGCCGTAAGGTCCTTTGACCACGACGGGACAAAGCCCCATCGGGCTGGAACGATCCGCCGTTCCTCAAGCTGAATGACAATGGGAACTTGCTGGGACGGCGCAATATTGTAATTCGCCTGAAGGTCAAAGCGCACGTTCCCGTCCGTAACGTGGAAGGTAGTCGCGATTGTTTCCCTGAGGCTGTGAATTTCAAAACGTCCGGGCATTTTTCAAACTCCTGTCTCCACCATCCGGGAAAACCCTCCTCCAGGGAAGGAACAAAGAGGAGGAGCATCCGCCGTACTTCATGTTCATGAGTGTTTCTTCGTATGTTTCCGCGATTGCCTTGACTGGTATACGACAAACGAGAGATACGCTGCAATACCCAGATTAACGATCAACAGAACGGCTTTTGGCCAGGTCATCCCCCGCGTGATCTCGTAGAGCTCGATGGGCACATACATCCAGCCCGTAAGGAGGCCGAGCCATTCCGCCCACTGTTTTTGGTGCCAGAGGCCATAGGCTTCGACAAAGCGGACCGTTGCATAGAGAAGAGCGGAGCAAGCCAGCACCCAAAGCTGACCATCGGTCGCGTGATCGGCAAGATCGAGGAATATCCGGGGATAGCGGCTGGCGGGATTCAAATGGGAATGCCGGACAAGTTGCTCGGCAACAAGGTGAAGGTCTTTATGGATATACGCCAGCAACCCGGATCCGGTCAGGAGAACGAGCAGTCCTTTCGTTGCTTCAAAAGCGGACACGATACGAAGACCGCCGTTTACCTGTTTCTGCTCACTTCTGCGTTTTATAGGCCACCGCCAGACTGCAAGATACTTATGATATTTTAGGTCAAAAAACGCCTTTGTCGCTCAGGAACGACGCATACTGAATGTCCACTTCAAGAATATGGACATTCAGCCAGTTGCTCAGAAAAAGCATGACGTCCATGGCGCGGGATTCCTTTCCCCGCCTGAAGTCGTCCCTGAACTGCCTTGCCTTATCCGCCAGCGAATCATGCATCTCCTTATGCTCGTCGTGCCCCGGAAAACCGTGCTGCCGTAAAAGCCGCTCTTCGGCCTCGAAATGATAGACCGTGTAATCAACGAGCTCTGTCAATACCGTGCCGAGTACGTCCCGCCCCTTGCCCGCGCGCATTGCGTCGTACATCTGGTTGGCAAGGGCGATCAGCTTTTTGTGCTGATCGTCTATCTGCGGCACATTGACCGAATAAAGGTCATTCCATGCTATGAAACCCATACGTGCATCCTTTCGCCGATTTAGGGTATCGCGCTTCCTGCGCTCATAATACACCTTTTTTCGGAAAAATTATATCGCCAGGGAGGCTTCGAATTGACTCACAGTGAATTACCCCGCAGCAGAGCTGCGAGGCATCCTAAATGCGCTAGAACCTAAAACCAATTTGCTCATCATGCTGATACCGAATATACTTTCTGATAACTTCTGCCGTTA
>Ga0315281_10000841_pt1 | contig 44287 bp, 66 predicted proteins | sample YL17G07_0_MG_FD_204540 | JGI IMG/M metagenome (GOLD analysis project Ga0315281, IMG submission 204540) | Sediment microbial communities from Yellowstone Lake, YNP, Wyoming, USA - YL17G07_0 | ecosystem: Environmental > Aquatic > Freshwater > Lake > Sediment | place: USA: Wyoming | collected...
AACAAGACCGAGACTTACACCTTCACCGTTCCGAAGGATTCAGCGCATGAAGACGCGGGAAAGGAAATCGAGAAGACTTTCGAGTATTCCGAATGTCAGGATGAAGCTGAGGCACTTACGGTAATCCGTGAAAAAAAGTGGTCGGTTCTTGATATGGTGAACAAGGCGTTGAAGGCTAACGCTCGAAGTTCAGCGTATCAGTCGGCAGTCGCAGTCTACAAGCCTTCTGAGATGACTCCCGATGAGGCAAAGGAACGCATGATTCGTGCCTTTGTCCGACAGGGTGTTTCCGAAACTGTCGCTCGTGCTCAGGTTGAAGCATTGCTCGGAACGGTTGGTCAGTAAGTAAACACGTATCCGGCCTAGGTTATCATACATAACCGTTATCCTAGGCCGGATACACTCTCATTAGAGGTAAACTAACATGAGAACTATTCCACAGTATGAAGTTTGGCGTCATTACAAGGTAATCTTTACAGGAACCTTTCGACAGTGCCAAACTTTTCTAATACAAGCCGATAGTGAGAATCGTAATGAATACGAACCTTGTAACCGTGCTATGTCACGCGGTTATGGACCGAATTATTATAATAGCTTGCGGGGCGCTTGTTGTATGACAGAGTTTGCTTCTATCAAAAGGATAGCATAATGTTACATGGGCGGCAGACTATTACGCGGGAGAATGAACAGATGGAAAAAGAAATACGATTAGAAGTAAACATCACAGCTAATGAGGATTATGTTTACAGTCCTGAAGAACTGATAAGCTATTTCATGTTTGTGTTGGTTAGCTTGACTTTCAAAGTGGATAGCATCAGGGTCATTGAGCCTTAACACAACTGTACAAAACAAATTGCCTGTCACCTGTTTAGGACAAACTAAACTCCCACAGTGGCGACGGACAATTTCATTAGAAGAAAACTATGGCATACAATACGGAAGACGGCAGAATCAAAGTATTACAGTTAACAATGGTTCAAATTGATACCTTGTTATCCGTGGTTACTCAACGCCTGAGAGACATAGACTCCAGTTACTGGACAAAAGAATTATATGCAAAAGAGGAATATAGGGATTTACAAAACGTCAAGAAGAAACTTCAAGGAGCAGGGACATAAAAGTTCCCTCCTAGTCCGCGACTGCTTAAAGCGTAAATCCATTCCAAGTAAATCCATTTGTTGGGCTGCGCCCAAATGATATGCTTAAAGTATATCTATATATAATAGAATAGTATTTTAGTTTGTAGATAATACTTCCGCATAGTATACTTTTGGAACCGTTTCGTAGTCAATCCCGTTACGTTTCCGGGCCGTTTCCAAGTTCATTCCAATACGTTTCCATTCTCGGAAATCAGGGCTAAATAGCCTCGATTCAACGACTTAGCCTAACCCGTCCCTCAGAGGGATAGGTCGATAGGCCACTTAAACCGACCTGTTTAGGTGACAAGATGACAGAGTAGACTTCTGGAATTGAGTGTTCTTGTTATTTATTTTTTTTTTTTTTTTTTTAATAACTATATAATATAATGGAAAGGCATAGCAATAGTGTCCTAAATTCAGGTCATCTAATAGGGTTATCCCAGGCTAGGCTGAGGGAGGGAGGAACGCCTAACTCATTGAATCGAAAGGATTTAGGTCCAAAAACTGAACATGGAAAGTCAATGGAAAGCCAATGGAAAGACAATGGAAACGACATGGAAATACTTACGAAATCATTATATAATAAAAGTAATTCATATGATTAGATAGTGTTTTGGATAGTATAATTATAGAAGTGTCCACATTTGAGGACAGTGACACTAATTATTGTCACATCTGCCATAATTTGTCAGGTCTAATACCATATATAGGCGTCAAGGAATTGACACCCCTATATCTTGTGGCCTAGGGTTCGGCACGCGTCTTGCATTAAAGTCAGTATGACAATTCTTAGTTCACTGGTATAATAGAAGGAAACTATGTGGCCTACATACTTCACTATTGGGAAACTAGCCCGAACGACAAAGAAACTCATTACGAATTAAAACACATTGCATTGAAATCAGTTAATGAAGTATTCCCTCTAAGTCTCGAACACAATCGGCCGGCTAACTGTAGTCTAATTACATTAGACAGGTCCAATAAACAAAACAACATTGAAAAGATTGTATGGTGGAGAAAACTATATGATTAACTATTACGTAATTCATCGTAACCAAACGAATCCCTCGCGCCTGGATTACGTGGGATTTGCATATTGGTTTGAAGCCCAACATTTCTATGATAAACTTGGATTTTGGGGTTTATGCATAGTCGATTCAATTCACTCGATTGTAATTCACTAAAAGGAAACTGTAATGAATCATACATTTAATCCTTCACCATTAAATACCGATAATTGTAGTATATGTCGGTATTCAGAACATCAACACTCATCCGAAGCCATATGTGAAGCTTGTCCTAATGTCGGAGTAGTTGAACAATATAAGGGAATTAATGCCCCTGAAATGTTACTATGCCGAGAATGCATTGCCAAAGAAAAGGCTAGAGAACAAGATTTCATTGAATATGCATTAAAGTATCAGACTCCTGAATTACAAAATGAAAGACTTGAGACTCATCGAATGAATGAAGCATTGAAAGCGGCATCTAAGATAGATGAATCTGTAACTGTTACTACAGATTTATTCAATGCAAAGACTGTCGCAATTCTGGAATTAAAATCCATTATTGACGCGGATCCTGAAATTGAAAACAAGAATTACAAGTTAGCTGAAATTTTAGCCGATAGACAGAAACATTTCTCGAAAATCATTTTTGATAAGAATCAAGAATTGATTGAGGCTCATAATTCTCAGAAGGCTATTCAGTCCTATCTTAATACTCTCGCCAATAAACTCCATTCAGAAGAACGTGAGAAACTCAAGTTACAAGATTTGAACTACAAGCCTGATACAACTAAGATTGCCAAACCAAAAGTCATTAAGACTGTTGGAACTGGTATGAAAAAAGAGTCTGTCGCTGAAGTTAGAAAAGCTTTGAATGAATTGAATAAAGAACTTGGAACTGATTTCCCAGAATTTGTTATTGCAACGATGATGTTAAGTAAGAAACTTTCATTAGAAGGTGCTATCAATAAACTTCGATTAATGACTAAAGAATCTAAGTCAATAGATAGAAAAGATGATGATGATACGCCTACTCCCGTTCTAGCATAGGGCTGAAAAATGAAAATTTTTTAAATGATAGAATAAAGAAATTAATTATGTGCCTACCAAATTTCAAAGAATTTCAGCAAATCGATAAATCAAATCCATTAATTGGATACAGAGTATGGCGCAATCCAATTCTCCCAAAATCACTGGATTTAATGGGTGAAAATAAAAATTATATTTGGGCATTAGATGAATCTATTAAAGGTCATGAAGTCTTAAAAATTAATTCGGGTCTATACGCTTATAATAATTATAATTATAATAATTATAATAATTATAATAATAATTATAATTATTATTATAATTATAATTATTATAGTTATTATTATAATTATAATTATTATTATTATACAGGAATTATTAAACAATGGGGCAAAACAGCTATTCATTTAACTGGACAGCGTTCTGAATTTGCTAAAATTGAAACTTTATTTACAATTAAAGAATCAGATATAACCAGAGATACGAAATTTATTAATTGGGTTAAAGAATTTAATAGACTAATAATTGAAATCGCTAATAGGTATGAAGCTAATACTATTCATTGGCAGGATTTTTGTAAAATCTAAATTAACAATTCATTAAAAATAAATAATAGAATGAGTGAAACGAATGGAAAGAAATCAAGCAACTAAATTTCTTCGAGAAGAATTAGATAAGTATTCACTCCAATCATGGTCTATCAGACTATCAACTAATCCAAATGATAATTTCTTAGGCATCTGTTTAGGAAAAGATAAGTGCATTATGTTAAATGCACATCACATTGGTATTCATCCCACTGAAGATGTAATCAATACCATTTTACATGAAGTGGCACATGCTATTGTAGGGACTATACATCAACATGATGAAGTATGGGCTGCTAAGGCTAAAGAAATAGGTTGTACTAATACTTTACCATGTTCTCATCTTAGTTTAAGCCCTGCTATTATAGATGCAATTAGGTTAGGTCAATCTGTCAAAATTACATTCGAGGAAGAACATCATGTAATTCGTCGGCCTAAATATGAAATTACTTTACAGGATAAATGTCCTGATTGTGGTAAGGTTGCAAAAGAACGATGGACTGTAGAAACTACTAATAAGAATGGTGATACAGTCAAACTAATTACACTAGAATGTTTTCATGTAATTACTAAAGTAATCCCTCGCGGAACTAAATTTGAGGAATTAGTTAGTAATTGGTGGAAGCCTGAAATTGCAGCATGTAAGCATAAGTGGACTAAAACTCAATGTGATAATTGTGGCGAATACAGGCTAATGAAATTTCAAGTTGAAGCTTGTTTCTTTGCCGAAGGTGCAATGGGTTCTAGTAAAGGTGTAGGACTATTCCATGATACTGGTTTAGGCAAGACAGTCATGGGATTAGGCTACATTCATTTCCATCCTGCTAGAACATTGTATGTAGTTAAGTCTGCCATTAAATTCCAATGGTCTAAGCAGATTACAAAGTGGCTTGGACCTAAATTTATGGCTCAAATTATTGAAACTAGCCGAGATTATGTCTTTCCTAATCTCAATTCTTATATCATTAGTTATGACCTATTAAAGAGATTCAATAAAGAGAAATTAGCAGAACTAGACATTAAATATGTAGTTCTTGATGAATGCCAACAAATTAGTAATCCAGATTCCAATAGAACACAGCAACTTAGGAAACTGGTCAATAATCAAGACATTAAAGTAATAGCTTTATCCGCTACACCTTGGAAGAATCGGGGTTCTGAATTCTTCCCTATCTTAAACATACTCAATCCTACAAAGTTTTGGAGTTATCAACACTTCATTGATACTTGGATTGAATACTATTGGCATGGTGATAAAAGGAAAATGGGCGGCATTAAGAATGTTGCCAAATTTAAAGAGTATGTTGGAGATTTCATCATTCGCCGAGAATACAATGAAGTAATGGATGAATTTCCTGAAGTCAATCGCATGAAACTAAACATGCAGATGGACAATATCTTACAAGAACAATATGATGATGCTGAGGATGACTTTGTAAATTGGTATAATCAGTTTATTATTGATGGAACTGAAGGACAAGTCAATAGTATTCAAATATTAGCTCAACTTGCTAGGGCAAGACATATTGTTGGATTAGCTAAGATACCAGCTACAGTCGGATTTATTGAAGAATTTATTGATACTACAGATAGAAGTATCGTAGTCTTTGTTCATCATAAAGATGTTGGTATTCACCTATTACAAGAATTGAAGAGAGTTCTTCCTTCTAATGTAGTAGTTGAATCTCTCACATCAGCTAATACAGATGAAGAAAAGAATAAAATTGCAGAAAGATTTGGAATTAGACAGACTGTATTAGTAGCATCAACACTTGCATGCGGCGAAGGTGTAGACGGATTACAGAAAGGATGCGATTCCATATTACATGAAAGACAATGGAATCCAGCTAATGAAGACCAAGCTACACCGGGTAGATTTCGTAGAATTGGTCAAATGAGTAAGTCAGTTAATATCACTTGTGTTGAAGCTGATGGAACCTGCGACCAAGATTTAGATGGAATTGTAGAACAGAAAAGACTTAGTTTCCATCAAACTATGAATAAGGGTGAAGCTCCATCATGGCGACAGGATGATATTGCGAAAGAACTTGCAAATAGAATTATTGAAAAACATAAATTGAAAAATAAAGGTAAAACTCCTAAATCCACTGTTAAGCCAGTAGTCAGTTCATTGATGGAGAATATCAATTATGAAATCCAATAATGAATTGTTCAATGATTATTTTAAAAATGAGTGCCATAATTTATCAGAAATGAGAGAAGAAATGATAACTAAAACAATGTTAAAACTAGAATATGCATTTCGGGATAAGGATATTCAAATTACTCGTTTCTTTACAGACCCCAACGAATTGTGGAAACATTTATCTACAAACATTAATGATGTAGATAAATGGGTCATAACTACTGTTGAATATCAGGATTGATTATGATTATCAAAAAATCAGCAAGTTGGATAAATGATTATGAAATTTGGGCCTATAATAGAATACAATCTACTGAAACAGATAAATTAAATGAAAGATTAGAATATATTTTAAAATTAAGAGATGAAATTAATAAACAAATTCAGATTGAAATTGATGCCATCTATGATGTCGTTTCCAAAAGGAATCAGTAATGATAATTTCACTAAAATTAACTACAGCTGAATGGATTTGGATTCGTGAAATGTTAAAAAATTGCTTATGTAGTCCCACAAGTTGTTTTACCATAAAAGAATATGAAGCCACTCGTAAACTAATTGATGCTACAGAAAATGCAAAAGAAATCAATATGTATATTCATAGGGATAAATAATGGATGTATTAGATATTATATTCATAGTTCTCCTATTTCATATTGCCGGTAATATTTACGGTAATTACAAAATAATTAAACTACTCCAGAAACTTACGGAATTTAATGATGAAGCCAATTGATAAATTAACTGAATTTAGTGAAGCAGTTAATAGTGTAGCTAGACAGCTTAATCCTGATAAGAAAATAGATTATCTTGTTGTTGCTATACATGAAGATGATGATAATCATATTTTATTATTTGGGACTGCATGTCCAGTTTGTGTAATGGAATCTGTCGCCAGTATGTATTTGAATGGGGATATTGAACATAGAGAACCATTTAATAACGATGGATTAAAACAACTAAAAAACATTATTAATGAAGTAATTTTAGAAAAAGCTAAGACTGATGGAAGGAAACATTAATTATGATAACTAATGTATATTTAAAATCGGAATCCAAGAAAGTTATACCATATCCAGACTGTTATCCAGTTATAACAGTTTTAATAGATAATTATAGAGAAATTAATATTTGTCCAAATAAACTTAGTGACTCTAAAGTAGCAACTTATATGTATGATTCAATTAGTAGAATTGAGTTTAAGCCATGACTCAAAATGTAGTATTAGATGCAACCGTATTAACAAGTCTAATGAATTGTGCTCGATTCTCAGACCTTAGATTCAATCATCATCTTGAATTAATCTCAGGTAAATCTAATTCATTAGAAATAGGTTCAGTTGTTCATAAATATTTGGAAATTAAATATAAATGTCTAATTAATGGCTTAGATAAGCCTACTGCACATGGTATGGGCATGGCGGCCGCCGAATTATATGTAGCTGGCTGTCAATATTGTACTAACTTTGTATCAACTGATGAAATTCCTAAGCCCAAATGTAATCATTCGCCAAATGAATATCCCGGAATTCAAAATACTCCACCGGAATCTGCGGGATACTTAATTGGATGGAAATGGGCATTAACTACATGTGAACAATACAATGAATATTATAAGAATGACCATTGGGTATCTCTTGAAACTGAAGTAGTTAAGGGCAAAATCATTTATGAAGATGAAGATGTCCGTATTTTATGGAAAGCTAAGCTAGACTGGATAGTGGATACTAATCAAGGTATCTTCCCCGTTGACCATAAAACCATGAAACAAAATAGAGAAACTATTTCCACTAATAATCAATTTATGGGTCAATGTCTTGTCATGGGAACACAATCCATGATTAAAAATAATATTGGATTTCAAAAGACTCTCAAGCCTGAAGAAAAGTTCAAACGTGAAGTGATTAGTTATACTGAAGATAGGTTAGAGGAATGGCGTTCAATTATAGTACCATATTATGCTAAACTTCTTTTAATGTATCAGGAAACTGATTTCTATCCACCAAATTTCAGTAATTGTGATGGTAAATTTGGTAAATGTCAATTTTATAAAGATGTTTGTTCAAACAATCGTAATATGAGAGAAGATGCTTTAAGAATGTATTTTAAAGTTGGGCAGGAATGGAATCCAACTAATGATACAGTTGAGGCTGAATGATGGCTAAAACTAAACATATTCACTTATATAAGAGAGTAGATTTAGCTCGTAAGAAAGATACTAAATCTTATCCTGTATTGAAGTGCATGAAGCCTTTATGTAATCATTATATTCCATTGAATTTAGCAATAGGAAAAATGGCTGAATGTAATAGATGTAATGACCCTTTTATCTTAGATAAGGAAACTATCCTTTTATCTAAACCCCATTGTAAAGAATGTATTGTTCGTAAACCTAAACCAGAAGTAGAATCAATTGAAGACTTTTTGAGAGATAAAGGAATTTAGTATGAATAATGAATTAGATTCAAATACACGTAAATTGTTTAGAATTAGATACCATAAAGATAATGTATCAAATTTTATGGATGGTATCTATGTAGGCTTAATTATTGGTTCTGTTACTGGATTTATTGTGGGATTTCTGCTGGGATTAAATTAATATGCCAAACATGAGTAATGTGAATATTGACTCCTTATATTGTCTATTTAAAGGAGAACCTGGTACTAGGAAGTCTACAGCAGCTCTATCATTTCCAGGACCAATCTATTTTTTTGATTGGGATATGAAAATGGATGCTCTTAAATTACCAATGAGAGTATGGGGCGTAGACCCATCTAAAGTAGATTATGATTCATATCAAGATTGGGATAAAGCTCTTGCCAAACTTAAACAGTTTCAATTGAATTGCCCATATAAAACTATTGTAATTGATTCCATTACATCATGTGCCGATGCAATTAATAGACAAACTCTTAAAATTAAGGGTGGCGAAGGTGCTGGTAAGAGAGTAGCCGGTATTCCAGTTAATGGTTTTGAAGATTTTAATGCTGAAGAATCTGCTCTTAAAGAATTAGTAGCATTAACTAAGGACATTAGAGATTACAATAAATGTAACGTAATCTTAATTGGTCATATTATTCAAAAAGATGTTAAAGATGCTCAGGGACAGACACATATGTCTCGCATTTTACTAACAGCGGGTAAAAGTATTGCCCAAAAGATTCCGGCCTATTGTAGTGAAATCTATCACTTCAATATTGAGAAAGGATTTGACGCAGATAAAGGCGGTCAATATGCATTGTTAACTACACATACAGGAGATGACTTCGCTCGCAGTTCACTTCCAATTCAAAGTAAGATTATATTTGGAAATGACCCTCTATATGACAAATGGATTAAACCTGCATTGGCGGATATCAATCAGGCTTATACCCCGGTAACTAAATTCTAATCTAACCAAACATCTAGTTTAAGGAATACACAATGCCTATCATCACATTCTCAGACAAAGATTTACGTCGTGGACAAGTACTTTCGCCCGGATGGTATAAAGTACGCATTGATTCTGTTGGAGAAGCACCTGCTAAGGCTTCTGAAAAGGGACCATCCACAAACTATCCAGTTGAGGCTTCCGTTATCTGTAATGCCGATAATGGTTCTAAGACAATGAAGAATCTTCAGGGTGAAGAAGTTAATCTTGAAGGTATGCCTCTTGATTGGAACTTCAATTCTAAGGCTATTGGATTCGCAGTTGGTTTCCTTGAATGCTTTGGAGTTAAAGTAGTTGCTGGTCAGCGTGTAGAACTTGAAGCTGCCAAAGGTAAGGAAATTGAAGTATATGTTGAAAATGGTGAATGGCAGGGACGTATTGTGAATCGTGTTAATCACAAATATCGTCCTGCTAAAACTTAGTTGTGAGATTCATTATATGTCCGAAAAGCAGTACTAGTCGGGAGCATACTCTAACCAATAAAGTATGTTTAGTATTGGCAAGTAAAGGCGTATGATGATAGGGGCTGCCCATAATCGGATAATATCCAATCTTGGGTAGCCCCGCTTTTAACTTAAATGAATGGGAATTAATACAATGGGAATTTTTGATTATATTCGAAAAGATGGCTCACCATTAGTTGAACTAGATGAATCTGTTGATACTAAGAATCTTAAATCAATTAAAGGTAGAGTAACTAAGGTAGACCCCAAGGGATATGGATTTATTACAAGTGAAGCTTTACCATTTGAACGTATTTTCTTTCATTGGACTAGTCTTAAACATGATACACTTAACTTTAAGAAACTCCTTAGAGGAGCTATTGTCGAATTTATTCCAATTAAAGGCACGGATAATGTAACAAAAATTGAATCTATTAGAGCTATTAAGATTTCAGTTATTAAGAATGGTAAATCTATATGATTAAATTTCGTTTATTTAATAATTGGAATACAAGGCAGAAATGTGAACTCATTAATATATTTGGATTTAATATTTGGAAATATGGATTTGAAATTGCATTATTTAATTTTTGGTTTATGATTGATATGGATAAATAAATGACCCATCTAGCTAAGTACCAACAGACTAATTCATGGAAAGATAAGATAATGATAATGAAATTTTATCATATTTCGTCTAAGTCAACCATTAAACAAACGGCTGCATATTTTAGAGTATCTGTTGGCTTAGTTAGTGAGAATCTTCATTTAGCAGATAATTTAGAAGATATTATTAATTGTAAAACAAGACAAGAGGCACTTAGTAAACTGAAGGAATAATTATGACTAATGATATGATGGGCGGAATGATTCTTGGAAGTGTATTTACATTTATGGGACTTGGCCTATTTCAATGGGGAATAAATACAGGAATTAAAATAGCTATTACATTAGTTGAGAATCATCCAATGGCTCTATCTATTCTCAGGGAAACTAAATCAGCCGCGCATGTTTTACCTCATATTACGAGGCAAAAATAATGAAACCTGAAAATGTTACATGTCCTGAATGTAATGGCCCTATGTCATCCCGTAAGGGAAAGAATGGTTATTTTTGGGGATGTAATATGTTTCCCATATGTAAAGGAACTAGAGATTCAATGGGTAATTCTAAATATGATAAAAGTTCAGATGATGAAGATGATACATGGCATCCGGGTCATCCCAATAATTATGGAGATAAATAATGGACATCAAATGTTATTCATGTGATAAGCCATTAACTAGAGATGAAGCATATGAATGTTCAAATGAATGTTTTGAATGTGAAATTAATCGTTTAGTTTGGCGACTTTGTAGAAATGTATTAAAGGGTCGATTAACATTCAGTCGACTTCAAACTAAGATTGCAGCTCATTTAGGATAATGGATAAAAAGTATATAGCAGGTAGAGGCCCATTAGGGGCTAAAATAATGATTGTATGTGAATGTCCCACATATGAGGATATACAATCAGGGAAATTATTTACTAAATCTAGAGAACTAGACCAACTGTTAAGAGAAAATGGAGTTAATAAAGAATCATGTTGGCTAACAGCAGTTAGTAAATATCATGTAACTCCCAATTCTGGTAAGAAAAAAATACCATTCGCCATTCGAGCTAAAAATGAAGGTATAGACGTTCATCAGCAGATAATGGAATTACAAAATGAGGTTAATTCAATTGAACCTAATGTAATTCTAGGAGTTGGTAAAACTGCATTATGGGCAATGACGGGTAAAACTGATATAAGTAAATTCAGAGGTAGTATATTACTTGGAATGGGACGTAAGTTTGTTCCAACATACAATCCAGAACATCTTAGTTGGCAAGCCTCTGATGTTGAGTTTAAAGGCTATTGGAATAAACAAATAATTGCATTTGATATTAAAAGAGCCTTAAGTCAATCGGGATTTCCTGAAAGAAATATACCCAATCGAATATTACAAATAGCCAAATCATCATATGACTTATCTCAATACATCGACCGATGGAAATCAAAGACTAGAATGGCGGTTGATATTGAAGCCGGGGGACATTTCCTTCCCATATGTATTGGAATATCTTTTGATAAAAGTCATGGAATCACAGCCCCTTTATGGAATAGAGACAGTATATCAAATATACCAGATTCAGATTTAGTTCAATGTTGGATTTTACTCTCAGAATTATTAGCAACTAAAGAAATTGTAGGTCAAAATTTTAATTATGACCGAGATAAGATTAAAAGACTCGGATTCGTAGTTCGGAATTTTGTTAGTGATACAATGCTTAAGGCTATGGCATTAGACCCAGAATGGCCCAAAGGATTAGCATTTAATCAATCTATTTATACTGAAGAACCTTTCTATAAAGATGAGGGAATGTATCAAGGTTCTATTCAAGACTTACTTACAGGTTGTGCGAGGGATGCATGTGTAACTCTTGAAATAGATGAAAATATGGAACCTTTATTAATCCAACTAAATCAAAAAAAGTTCTATGAAAACTTTCTTATGCGTCTACCTGACCTATATTGGGGTATAGAACAACAGGGATTCAATATTGATGGTATTGCAAGAGATGCATTAATGCAAAAATATATTGCATGGGATGAACGCATTCGATATGACTTATTTAAATTAATAGGAACAGAAGTTAATGTAAATTCACCTAAACAAGTAAGTACATTACTATATGATAATTTTAAACTTCCTCCACGTAAGGGAACAAGTGAAGAAGATTTAACTGATTTATTGAATCTCCAATCATTAGAAAAGCATTGGAATAAAAATGAAAATCATAGGAAAGTTATTGAACTCATCTTGGAAGGTAGGCGTGTACGCAAAAGTATATCTACGTATCTTATGGCTATGCCTGATTTTGATGGCCGAATGCGTACAACTTATTTCCCATGCTTGGAAACTGGTCGTTCGTCAACTGGACAGCAAGACCCTCCTATACGCCCTACTGTCGATGTTATTGATGAGACTGGAAAAAAGAAAACGAGAGTATTAGGCACAGCTTTCCAAACAATGACTAAACATGGAGATATTGGACAAGATGTTCGTTCAATGTATATACCAGATAGTGAAGATGAAATATTTGTACAAGCTGACTCAGCACAGGCAGAGGCAAGAATTATCTTCTTACTAGCAGATGATGAGCAAGCATTAGAGGATATAGAAACTCATGACTATCATGCACTTACAGCTTCATGGTTTTTCGGGGGAACTGAAGATGATTATTCAAAAAAGAAATTGGGTTACGAAAGCCCTATTCGATTTGCTGGTAAAACACTTAGGCATGCAGGTCATCTTGGAGCAGGCAAACGTAGGGCGGCAATTAGTGTCAATACAGACGCCCGAAAATATAAAATTCCAATTGTAATTACGGAATCAATTGCCGAGCGTGCATTAAAAATCTTTCATAGTAAACAACCTAAAATACAAGGTATTTTCCATAAATCAATTATAGACCAGCTTTCAAAGAATAGGCAATTATATGCTCCGGTCCCGTTCGGAATTGACGCCCCTATTGGAGGGATTAGAACTTGTTATGAACGATGGGGAGATGAACTTAACAGACAAGCCTTTAGTTATATACCACAACGGTCAATTTCTGATAACACTAAGGGTGCCGGAATTAGGATTAAAGAACGAATACCTTCAATTAAAATTACTATGGAATCCCATGACTCACTCTTATTCTGTATTCCTAAGTCAAAACTTTCGGAATATGCTCCTATCATTAAACAGGAATTTGAGCGCCCAATTGATTTTAGGACTTGTGTTATTCGCAGAAGACCAATTGTTATTCCATGCGAACTCGAAATAGGTACTAACTACCAAGAATTTTCGAAATACAAATTTATGACTCCAACTGATAATAGAATTATAGTACCCAAAATGGTTCCTAAGACGCCGAATGAAGAATTTACAGCCCCTCCTATTGGGGGAGATTCTAAATTAACTGATATTATATATAATGAGCAAATAAGAAAGTTGGGATTATGAGTTATTGTGGAGAACTTAAATTTAAACATTTATCTAGTGAAATAGTTGGGGGTGGAAAATATGAATCTCATATTGAATGGATTCATCCCAATGATATAATTATATATGAAGATACATTAGGTAGAAAATGGGAATTAACACCTATTAATCATAAAGATATTCGGATTCCTTTTTCAATATTGGAGATTAAAAATGAATAATGAAAAATTTAATTTAACTTTATCAGTAACAGGGGAAGATGGGCGTGTAAAACATTTTAAGTTCATACAAGCTGATTCAGCACTTCAATTATCAGTACAATTTAGTATGGCTCTTATTCAAATTATGAGAGATATTCAAGATGAAGAATTAGCTGAATTAAAGAATAGGGCTGAAATAGATGACATTCCATTCTAATAAACCAGAATCATTACGTAATGTAGATAGGCTCACAAGAGATGTTTATTGCGTATTAGATAAAACTGTCTTTAAAGTAATTAATCTACCTGAACCAAAATGCCCATTATGTGGAAATATTATGGTTAATATTATTAAATCTCCATTAACAGGGAAGCTATCGAGCGATAACTAATGGCTGATACGTGGCTAGAAGATATTGTTGACCAGCATAGAGAGTTAGAATCTCCTTTAAGTTTTTGGAAATGGGGAGCACTCGCCGCTGTATCAGCTGTAATGAAAGACCAAGTTTGGGTAGACCGATATTTATATAAGTGTTATCCAAACGTGTATATAATGTTACATGCAGATTCGGGTCTTAAAAAAGGTCCACCTATTAGTATGGCTAAACAACTAGTCAAACAAGTAGGTAATACTAAAATGATTACAGGCCGAAGTTCAATACAAGGTATATTGAAAGAAATGGGTTCAGCCCATACATTACCAGGTGGTAAAGTTAATGCTAAATCAACTGTATTCATATGTAGTTCTGAGCTTTCCAGTAGCATAGTAGAAGACCCTGTTGCAACTAAAATTCTCACAGATTTATATGATAGAAACTATAATGTAGGTGAATGGCAGTCCCTCTTAAAGATGGAAACATTTAATCTTAAAGACCCTACAATAACAATGTTTACTGCTACCAATGAGGCAATGAGTGAAGATTTCTTTGATAAATCTGCTATGGCGGGTGGGTATTTTGCCCGAACTTTCATCATATACGAAACTAAAAGAAATAAAAGGAATTCTCTGGCATATGCATTACGTAATCCCCCTGATTATATTAAATCTGCATTATATCTAAAAGAGTTAGCTAAACTACAAGGCCCATTTCAACCATTTAGTTCAGATACTGAATCAGATATATTTCCATTTAAAAAGATAAAGGATGAAGATAGAGATGTATGGTTTAGTCGAGCAGGATTAATATATGATAATTGGTATGACGCCTTCCTCGACATGATAGATACTCAGGAAGTTAAGGATGAAACAGGTACGCTGAATAGATTTGGTGATTCAGTAATTAAAGTTGCAATGCTATTAAGTTTAGCCTATAAACCTGAACTAATTATAACTGAAAGAGCCATGTTAGAGGCTATTGAAATATGTGAGAAACTAGTTGGAAATGTTAGGAAAACTACGATGGGTAAGCAAGGTATGTCTAATACCTCAATGCTTAAGGCTTTAATCATAAAAGAATTATTAGATAGAGATAATCACCAAATTACACGGACTGTATTGAGTAAAAAACTATGGATGCATTATGGCGATATTACTGAATTAGATAATATCATTGTATCATTTGAAGCAGCCGGAATTTTAATGATTAAACCTATGGGAAGTCAAATAGTTTATGAAATGCCAGCTAATCAGGTTGATGAATTAAAAAAACATTTTGAAGGAAAGGCTAAAAAATGAAACATTATTTGGGGGATGGAGTTTATATTGAAATGGAAGGTTTAGATGTAGTATTAACTACTTCTTATGGAATTGACGAAACAAATAGGATTATATTAGAACCTAAAGTATTAAATAATTTAAATGAATATCTTAAAAGATGGTTTATTGAGAGAAATAAAAAATGAATAAAACAATAGTAATTTATCATGGTGGCTGCCGAGATGGTTTTTGTACTGCTTGGATAGTTAATAAGTATTTTAATGAAAATAATAGAATTAATAATGACCCTGATATTGGAACAATAACCTATCATCCCGGCTATTATGGTCAACCCCCACCAGATGTTAAAGATAAAGATGTAATCATTGTAGACTTTACATATAATCCTGAAATCATGGGATTAATTGCTTATGAATGTAAAAGTCTTATTTGGTTAGACCATCATAAGACAGCCCTCCCAATTAACGACCTGATGATGATGTTAATTGATAGCACTGAATTATATAAGAGTAAACTTAATTTTGTATTTGATAATAGCCGCTCAGGAGCAGGTATTGCATGGGATTATTTCTTTCCAAATGTACTAAGACCTTGGTTAGTTAGTTATGTTGAAGATAGAGATTTGTGGAATAAGAAACTTCCTAAAACAGATACTATTAATGCCTATATTGCCTGTTTAGAATTTAATTTTGATGTATGGACTAAAGCTAGTGAGCATGATATTTTAAAAGCTGAAGTTTTTGGAATTTCGGCGGAAATGAAAACAGAACAATATGTTCGTGAAGTTTATAAGAATGCTTATTTTACTAAAATTAATCAACCTAATATTGAACCTTATAAAGATATGCCTAATTGGACTAAAATACCAACAGTGAACATTTGCCAAGTAGATTGTTCAGAGGTAATGCATGAACTTTGTAAGAAATATCCACAATCACCATTCAGCATGTATTGGTTCAAACGGCAAGATGGTATGTATCAATATGGTATGCGTTCTATTGGTGATTTTGATGTGAGTATTGTTGCTAAATTATTCGGAGGCGGCGGACATAAGAATGCAGCAGGATTTCAATTGGATTATTTATTAGAGGAGTTAAAATGACAGTCAGAGAATTAGTTCTTATGTTAACTAAAGTAGACCAAACTAAACCAATTAAGGGATTAATGGTTGATGATATTGATGATGAACGAGATTTCAAAATAACAGGTGTATCTGAAGATGAAACTGAGGTTAGAATCGAAGGAGTAGAGGAATGAAGGGCAAAATCGTTCACATGATTCCAGGTAAAGTATTTGCATTTATTGAAGCATCTAATGGAAATCGTTTATTTATCCATAAAGATGATTTTGAAGATGATTGGGATACCCTTAGAGCTTTATTTGGAAGGGGTAATAAACCTATTCCAGTTACATTTGAAATGGGTGAAGATTTAGGTAAAGGGCCACGCGCTGCCAAATGTAAATTATTAAAGTTTGATGATGATATGATTGGAAATAACTAATTTAATATGCCCCAATGGTGAAATTGGCAAACACAACAGACTTAAAATCTGTCGCTCGTAAGAGCTTGTCGGTTCGATTCCGACTTGGGGCACCATAATTATATGATTAAACCAATTACTTTATTCAAATTTACATACATTCCATTTGATAAAAAATTTCCAATTAATCATATGGATGTATTTATAAAAGCAGAAACAAGAAAGGAAGCAGAATTAATTGCATTAGCCAATAATTATAAGTTTTTTGGTGAGAGCTATACTGTTAAAGTAAGTGAAGTACTTCATGGATTTAAACAAGATGGGGAAATAGAATGACTATTCCATGCATGGAATGTGATGACAGAATTAATTGTCAATTAAATCGAGTTTGTAAGAATACCCAATCTACAGATACTGCTGACCTTCTTAAGAATTTTGTAGAAAAACTTAGGGAATCTCCAGTAGCACTTACACCAAGAATACCTCAACTAATTGAATTATTAGATAAGGTAAAACAGATTCATATCAAAAAGAATCAGGATTATGCATTAGAATCTAATCCTTATTCCAATTTTGAATTTGCCGCAAGTATTTCTGAGGAATTTAAAGACCCAGTTGATAAAGTATTTGTAACCCTAATTGGTGTAAAATTAGCCCGTCTCACAGTATTATTGGGTAGAGAGGAAGGTCCATTAAATGAATCAATTGATGATTCATTCCTAGACCTTACTACATACACAGCGTTATGGGCTTCATATCGGTCATATAGACATGGATTATAATTATTGCTTTGGACCCCCATATCGTTGCATACCCATACCAAAATATGATGGAATAATAGCAGGTGCATTTTCGGGATGAAATTCTTGATAATTCTCTAGATTAAATCCCGGAAGTAAATCGGGATTTTCCGTTAGTAATTCTTTTAAGTCTTGAATTACGATGGGAGTCATTCGTTTAACAACTTCTTCAGGAATATTAAATTTCTGTCCTTTAAAATCTTTACCCCTTAACATACTTGTTACAAATGAAAGAACAGGATGTAATTTATTTTCTGCAAATCGACCCATTACATCTAATCTAGTATCTCTACCAAATTTTTCCCCAAGATTATATGTATTTCCAGTAGTTGAAGATGTAGTCTTACCTTCAATCATTTTGGATAATAAAACTTCATATTGTTGAAAACCCGCGAATGGGTCAATACGTGTATTTCCAATTTTAATTTTTCCATAATCGGCTGATGTTTTATTGGAATTTACTTCACCCATACCTGAGAGTTTAACCATCTGGCCTAATAAATTACCTACTCCTGCTACAGCTAATAAGGATTTAAGTGCTTCTTTACGAACTATCGGATTTTTACTAACTAATTTTAGTGGAAGTTGAATTCGGCTTGCAATTAATCTAGGCGCAAAGAATGTAGCATTTAAAGCATTCGCACTTGATTCCAATTTACCTAAATTACCACGTCCTGTAGCTGTATTTACAAAATCTGCAAGTGATTTTAATAGGGGTTCATTTATTGAAGCATCAATCCCAATAGCTTTACTAGATTTAACTAATGATTCATATGTATCAGCCCTAAGATTATTTAAAAATGCAGTATAAGCTCTATTAGAGGCGCGAACGCCCGGAATTCTTTCTGCCCATGTACTTGCAATTCTTTCTTCCCTACTACTTAAATTTGTTAAATCATTTAAACTTAATCCAGCTTTATCAGCAATAGACTTTAATTCCTTGCCAACTTCAGTAGGTAATTTTTTAAATAATGGTCTTTCGCCCAAAGCTTTTTGACTAGCTTGAAATCCTTCTTCAGAAGTCCAAGATTGAAACATTGGTCCCAAAGATTTCCAAAATTCTTTTTTATGAATTAATGGTAATCCTTGTCGTAATGGAGCAGATAAATCTAGAGTAGCCTGCATAGCGCGAGGAAAATTAAAGGCTTCCATTAATTTATTATTTTTAATTTTATCTACATCTGGTCCTAAATGTTCTCTACCTAATGGTGCTAATGGGTCTTCATTTAATCCTTCAATAATAGGAGGTTTATTAGGAGGTTTAATTGGAGGAACTGGGGGTTTAGTCAGTAATGAAGTAACTGCTTCCGTAGGTTTATGTAATGCTGGAATATCAATTTCACCTGCATCCTGTCCTTTTAAAGCAGCTTTAAGTTTAGTTCGTACTTCATTTGCAATATTTCTTGATTGAATTTCATCTAATCCAGTATGTTCCATTACAAACTTAAGATAATCAGCATCCCTCTTTGATGGGGTTTTTTGGCTAATAATAAATAATGCTTTATCTAAATCTGATTCAAATTTGGGTTCATAACTTATATTCCCCATATTAAATCGGGGTTTTGCGCCTTGTAAATCTTTAGGTAAAATCGGAGCTCGATTTTTAACAAAAAACTTAGAATTTCTATCTATATCAGGCTTAGTCGGCTTAATATCGTTATCACGTAATTGTTTAAACAAGATTCGGGCTTCTGCTAATTCATCTCCTGATAAACTTCCATCTCTAGCTTTATCTCTTAATTCATTTAATCTATCCAACTTAGTTCCTTTAGGCCATTCTGGAGCTGGATGATATTTAGTTGGAGGTTTATCAGGTTTAGTATTTTTTAATAAATCTTCACCTTCTCTAATAATTCTAGATGCTCCATCTCCAGGATATAAGTCCATAATATTGGGTTCAGATTCAACAGGAACAGGTTTACCAGTCTTATCAAGTATTTCACCCGTATCTTTATCAGTGAAAGTTCCATCCCTATTAATAATTATTTTACGTTTAATGGGTTTAGCAATAGCTTCTTCCATTACAGAAGATTCTACAGGAGGCGCATCAATCTTAGATGCAATTTTGGGAAGATTAGATTTCATTCCCATAATACCACCAGTTATTTCAGCTAATCCTTGTCCACGTTCACCCCAAGTACTATCCGGACTAACTATATTACCAATACCATGTCCAGCTACTAATGCAGACGCCCCTTTAGCTCCATAATTAAGTATTTTTGCTAATCCTGATAATCCAGCTTTAGCAGCCGAACCAGCACCCATAGTTGCTAAAGCTGTGCCAACATCTAATGGATTAAAAAATTCAGAAGCTCCCTCTAAAGCACCAGCTCCAAATCCTTTAATACGAGCCATTAAGGGACTTCTATCCAATGACGGAGAATCAATTGTATTAGCTAAACTATCTGTTATATCTTTAATAAATTGTGGACGTGTAGTTAAATGTTCCCATAATGATTTGGAATGTTCAGTATTATCTGGACTTTCAATGTTTTTAGTATTAGGGTCAGAAGTAGCTAAATTAGCTAATTTAGGCTCATTTAAGGGACTATCGACCAGACCTGCTCTATCTATCTCAATCGGTTTAGTCGTTTGTCTAGGGGCTTCTAATGAGGAAACTGAACTTTGAGTTGATGAAATAGGTATACCATTATCATCTAATAATTGTTCATCCTGTAAGGGATTCCCATTATCATCTAATAGGGTATCTAACTTTTGAATAGACAATTGACGAGCCATTATTGACTCCCAGTTGCAGGTTTAAATCCTTTACCTGTCCAAATACCGGGTTGACCATTACCCATTGTATAAGTTTTACCAATTTCACGTTGTTCTGGAACTGGTAATTGATTAGTAGTTTTAGGTAGCGTAGTATTATTATTATTATTATTATATTTAGGAGTTCTAGCTGAATCTCCATAAATAGCATTATAGATTTCTGAGCGTTTAGCTTCAGTTAAATCATTCGCACCATATCCATTACCTACAGGAGCAATAGTTCCATCTGCATTAATATGCATAGCCCATTCGGGATGTTCTGATTTAGCTTGTTGAATTCGATTGTCAATTTCTTTCGCACGTTGCGTAGGAAGCATATCCTTTAAAGGAGTAGCCGTTCCCTTTAATGCAATTCTACCTTCCTGTCTTTTCCCCTCTAATTCAGTTTCAAATATTTGTCTATCTTCCTGTAATGCACTAGTATTTTTATTCTTAATATCCGTTAATTCTTTGGTATTACCAAATTGTTTATCAATAATTTTATTACGATTTTCATTTTGTAAATCCAATTTTTCACGAGGAGAAAGTTGAGAAATACCCGTATCAATTTGTTCACCAGTAATGGGATTAACCATAATCACATTACCATCTTCATCTTGAACAAATTTATTATTAGGATGCTTTGCTTTCCAATCAGCAATACCTACACGTTGACCAGAAATATCTCTATTTAAATCAGTATTTTCATCTCTAATCTTTGATTCTTTATCACGCTGATTTAAAGATGCTTTTTGAAATGCAGTCATATCATTATAGGGGTCATGTCCCATAACAACATTCATAGGTTTAGTACTCTGCCCAGCTTGTGGAGCAGATGCTTGACGTGCAATTTTTTCTAAACCAGCAGTTCTACCACTAGGTCCATTATCAGAATCAGGTCCATATAATCGGGCCGAATGATACATTCCCATAAGTGTATCTAATGGGTCAGCACTTCCACCATAAGTAGGCTGTGATGGGAGTGGTTGAATTGGGAAAAGACTATTCATTCTAAGTTTATCAATGAATCCCATATAATTATCCCATCCTCGATAAGCCATTACCCGACTGTGATGCACGAATTAAATCCATACCAGTTTGACCACGTTGCGCTTGAGCATTATTCAACATAGACTGTTGCTGGATACCCTGACCTTGACTTGCAAGAGCCTGTTGACCAAATAATGCAGCCATTGCAGGAGTAGTTCCATATAATGAACGCTGACCCTCAAGTGATTGAAGCTGATTATTAAATCCAGTATTATTGATATTCTGATTAGCATTAGAATATGCTAATTCCATCTGACGATTTAATGCATCAACTCTCCGAGCTTCTTCAGCATTAGTTTCATTAACTTGATTAGCTCTATCGGATTCTCTTGAATTCCATTGATTTTGAAATTCAGATTCCCTAGCAGCAGTAGCAGCAAGTGGAGCTAATTGATTTAATCCAGCTAATTTACCAGATTGCACCATTTCAGCAATCTTAGCATTAACATTATTAGCTTGATTACCAATTACATCACTCGCCTCTCTACCCATACGAGAAGCAGCAGCACCAAAGTTAGGTGAATACCCCCCTTGTAGGGATTTTTGACGAGCCATATTTCGCTGTAAATTAGCATAAATACTACGAATAGGCGAAATACCACGTTCGCGCATTGATGATACATCAGTATCAGAATATCCGCCAGTATCAACAAAATTTTGGGCCGCGCCGAATGCATTATCTAATTCACCAGTTCGTTGATATTGTGGACCCTGTGTATATTTAGAGAAAGTAGGAGAAATAGGAACATATGAAAGATTAGCAGAAGTATTCTGTCCACTACTCCTACCTAAGTCCTGATACCCCTTCATAATCCTATCGTAATCTTCACCCCCCTGCATTACTGAAGATTCATATACACTAGGAGCTTTTGGAAGTGTGCCTTCAGGTCTATATCCATTATATCCCTGTTGTACCATTCCGTTCATAAATGAGCCAGCCATATATTTAATTCCTTAAAAAGGGTTAGACGTAAACTTTGCCTTTTTTAACTTGAATATGGAAATGTTCATTATCCATACCAACATCTTCGAATATTACAGTAAATTTAGTGTCATCTAATATAGATGCTAATCTATCTCTAAATTCTTGTTTAATCATTAGTGTAGTAAAATTCTTTGACTTTAAATCTATTGCTTCATCAGTATAATGTCGAGAAGTTGGTAAATGTGTTGAATCATTAATTGAAGTAATAACCCAATCTAATGGATATGAAGGAATTTGTTCATTATTAAGTTTATATAATGTATTAAATATATGCATAATTGCAGGAGTTAATTTATTTATTCGTACTGTCAGTTTAAATAAAATCATAACCACCCACCAAACACAACTTTACCTGTTGCCTTATTATCACCAGTCCAATCGTGTTCAAATACTCCCTGAATTTTTAAAGTTCCATTAAAAGGATTACGTTGAATTCCTACAATAGCTTTAACTCCTTCTTCATTAACTGCGCCAATGAAGATTAGTCTGTGTTCCTTAGAAACATCACCATTAGCAATCGCATCATCTACAACTGCTTTTAAATAACTTTGAGTAAATACCTTCGGAATAAGGGGATTATCCATTCTTAATATCCTCATCTCTACCTAATCGGCGATGTAATGCTTCAGTGATAGTAGCATTTTTAGTAATCGCACCTGTATTTTCCTTTACAACTTGCATTAACATTTCACTTTGACCTTTCCATTGGTCAGTAAAAAGTTTAACATCCTTTCGGTAAAAGATAAACATTATTCCTGCTAATATTCCACCTACACCCATAGTAGCAAAAAATTTTAATCCCTCAAATTCATTCATTTGTGATGCATCCATACTATTTAACAGTTTCCGACCCATCAATGGTAATAACTAAACCAGTACTTGAAGCTCCACCTACTAGGAAGTCTGTAGATTCCATACGAGTTTGCATATAGTAATCAACATTACTATTAGGAGCAACCGCAATATCTTTTGCCCATTCTGTTCCAGCAGTATTCGCGCCTGTTGCACCAATATATAATCTAAAGGTAAGAGAACCCGCCGTTGTATTGGTAATATGAATATGAGTCATAGTACCAAATAGTAAAGCCGACGCAGGATTATAAATATTTGTTACATATGTTCCATTCGCTAATGCTACTGGACCCGCTAATCTACGATTTGTTCCTGCCATTGTATTTAACCCCCTAACCTAATTAAAAGTAATAACCCCAAGAACCTTCTCTTATTGTAATATCTGTATTAGCTGCTAATTCATTAGCTGCTTGAACTGTAACCGTTCCATTTGCCGTTGCTAAAAATCTACCTTCTATCATAATTAACATATCAACATTGGCTGTAATGGTGGCAGTTAATGTTGTCATACCTTGCCATGCAGCACTATGAAATTGTAACCATGTTTGAACACCACCTGTATCACTACTTAAAACAGTTTGATAGGTATGAAATTTATCAATAGTTCCCGTAGGACCATTCATATCAACTTTCCATCCAGTAGTCGTAGCTGCTGAACGGAGAGCAATATAAAAATGAAATGAATATCTACCACCATTTACAACAGGAAAACTTAAGGAAGTAACATCAACAAATGTTCCCGCACCCGCATTAATAGTTTGATTAGAAGTTGTTCGTACTGTAGTTAAATCAGAACTACCTGCTGGTCCAGCCGGACCGGGTATAGTTTGTCCATCTTCACCATCTTGACCATCCATACCCATTGGACCTAATGTTACTGGTCCAGCCGCTCCAGTAGGTCCAGTCGCACCGGAAGCTCCAGGACTACCAGCATTACCGGGTATAGGCATACCATCTTCACCATCTTGTCCATCTAATCCCATAGGTCCAATAGTTATAGGACCAGCTGCACCAGCAGTACCAACCGCACCATCAATACCCCTTGCACCGGGAGCACCTATTAATCCATCCTCTCCATCATTACCATCTATTCCGGGAGGCCCAGGACTTCCATTGATTACAACTGTAGTAGTTGTTCCAGTTCCCGTACTAGTTCCAGTACTAGATTGTAAATCTCTTAAATTTTTTAGAATTTCATTTATAACTTGATACAAAGCAGGATTATCCTTCTGGATTCCAGAAGTTAATAATGTGCCTTGTAATTTACTTAAGTTAGCAGCCATTACTGTTGTGGATAGCTAGATGCCGATTCTTTAACAAATGGAATAATAGTATTAACATTAAAGTATTCAGATTCAGCTGTTAATCTAATTAATACTTGTATTCCCTGTTCTCTAAAATTAGAGAGTCTATTAACTAATCTATTAGTTGTACTTTCTAGAGCTGTATCTGCCAGAAATTGAGAACGAGTATTACTTAAACTAAATACAGCAGTTTTTAAGTTACCACTACCTACAATACGCATTCGCACGGCAGTAATATGACAAATAGATTGAATACCTTTATTCATTGAAGTATCCAGTTCTTAAGTAAGGGTCAGGAATTTTTAAATCAATTGTAGTCGATGGAGTAACTGACCTATCGTAATACGTATCATTACGTTTATCAGGAACGATTGTATAAACTCCAGAACTGTCAACTAAAATTGCATTAAGTAATGCAAGAGATACCCATCCAGTAAATTCAGTCGGCGCAAGTGCTAATATTCTAATTCTTTTTCCACCATAAGGTAATACCCGATAATAAACATAATCATATGATGGAATTAAAAATCGAATTGCAGTCTTACTTTGACTGATAATATTAGCTCGTGGGATTAATAATTCGGAAATTGTGGGATTTCCAAATTGGTCTAATACATTATCATTTAACCATTCAATTTTAAGGTCAGTAATTTTATCTAATACTCCAGGAGCACCATCTGTAATAACTACTTCAGAACCAGGTGCTCCATCAGGATTAGATACACCTAATGTAGTACTCCATAATGAATAATTGGCTCTTAAACTCCAATAATTAATATTAATTGTTGTGTTTGCAAATGGAATTGGCCCACATGCACTAGCTTGAGAATCATGTTCAGCTACTACCAATTCAAATCCTAATTCACCCATCATTTTACTAATCCCATATTGTAAAGCAAATACAGATATAGGATTAGTTTCAACATAAGCTCCAGGATATGTTTGAATTCCTACTTGAGAACCATTATACATTACCCTAAGTGATACTGTACTTAAATTAGCTGTATTTGTTACAGCTACTGAAAACCAAGGATTAATACTTGTATACATTAATCCTGGGGGGTAATCAGCTGAAAAATAATCAACATATTGATTATCATTAAACCAAATTAATCGAGTAGTTGGAGTAAATCCCAATGCATAATTAGGGGGATTTGGGGAACTAGTTGCATAATAGGCATATGTGAAAAATGTAGCTGGAGCACAAAATACTTCTTTAGTTCGTGCGGGGCCAAGTTTATTAGCTGGTGGAATTGCCGTTTGTAAAAATGTAATAATTTCAGCATCAGTAGCCTGAGCTGGGGGATTTAAATGAGTTCCAATAGCATTACCCAATTGCCACTTATTTGTATTAAAATATGGATTTATTACCGTTGAAGGTAAAAATTTAACAAATCCTGAAGAAGGTGGAACAGGCATATTTTATCCTATTATAAAACTAAATCCGCACCAAGAACAATTTCATCAATATTTACAATAGCTATGCAATTAAGAAATACTTGATAATTCCAAGTAGACCATCTAATATTCTTTGCATCATATCCATTAGCATAATCGCCTACTAAAAGACGACCATCAGGTATAACACATAGTATTTGTTTAGTAACTGGAGAATTAATAATTTGAATTTTTCGATAAAAATTTCTATCTTGAATGAACCATAGTGCTTGAATTTTCCAGGTTAATTCAGGTAATACATATTTACCTGAAAATAAAAGAATTCCTGCATAAGTTGCTACGATTAAAAAGTCTACTGAAGTTGAACCCGAATCTAATACAGTAGCAATTCCATGAACTGAAGTTCCTAAAGCATTATCAATAACAGTTAATTCCCATGATGATGGAACATCTCCATTATCAATAAATCCTATTGTTCGTGACCTCTTAAATACATATAAAATATCACGTAATTCCTGAGCATTAGTAATAGGATTACCATCGGGGGGTACAATTAGTAATCCATCTATTTGAGAAATAGCTTCTGGTTCACCCGCTTCACTAACCCATACAGCTGATATATCCGTAAAGGTAGCTCCAACCACAAGCCTATTATGATAAATACTAAGAACAGCACCAGCTGGAATTTCAGCAAAATTATCAAGTAAGTGAGAAGCATCTTCAAGAAGGTCAGCATCAAAAAATGAAACATTATTAAGGAATAAGGTAACATTATCATTGATAGTGCCATTTGGGATAAAATAATAAATATAACCAGTAGTATTACCGTTATATCCTGTAATAGATTTAGTAGCTACAATATGTCTCTTAACTACAGTCGCGCCGCCAGTTGGAACCGTACCAAAGGATACTGAATTAGTTGATACCGTAGTAAATGAACTAATAGCCCCAATACCAGAAAGAGCACCAGTATTAGATTCAAAAACTACACCAAATAATTTAAATCCCGGGTCTGTATTTCCAGCAGCACCATTCGCAATACTTAATGCACCAACAGGAGCTACACCAGCAGCTTTTACAGCAGGTAATCCCGCTCCAAGATATACATAAACAAATTGACCTGATAATCCTTTTTGAATATTTAAATCACCTGTTGTAAATGTTCCAAAAGGACTTAAATATGCATATCCCGCATAAGACGCGAATGCAAAATCAGTCATTCCAGTTACAGTTAAAATTAAATACACGGTAGCTGAATTAATTACATGATAAATTTTACCTGTAGTTCCATCATAAGTTAATACAAGAGTAGTATTAGCAGTTTGTGTTGCATAATTATATATTCGTTTTACATCTTCTAAAGGAACAGCTACAATTTGACTTAATCCTACTCCATTCCTAGTAACCCAATTTTCACCGACTGCCATAACATTACTACAGTCTTGAAAATGGTCTAAAGGTGTATTTTCAGGACTATTACGTTGCCATAGTCCTTTAAAATTTTGTAAAACTATTGGTTCGTGATTTCTCATTTTAATTTATGGAGGTAGGATTATTAGTCCTACCCCCATATAAACTAATTCACTAAATTAATTAAGCATTACCCTGAATATAAACTACATTAACATCCATTTTACCAGCTGTTAATGCAAATGCAGCAACAGTCAAAGTAAGACGAGTTGCAGCAGTCACCTTAACATATGTAGCAGCAGTAAACACCGGAATAATTGCTAATTGTCCAGCTGCATATGATGCAACCGCAGTAGCAGCATTTAATGATGCTATCTGAGCACCACTACCCAAACCTAATGCAATAGTAGCAGCACCACCAGATGTTAAAGTAGTAGTAATATCAACAGTGCCACCTAAGATGATAGCATTTGCAGGAAGGGTAGGACTATTAGATGGAGTAATAGTTGAAATTGCACCCCCATCAACAGCAAAATCATAAGTCATCTTGGCATTACCAACCTGACCAAGACCACCATTGCCACTTACATTACCACTCGAATTTACCCAGGTAGGTGATGCAAGAGTTCCAGCATTAACATATAAAACACCATTAGTATAATCTAATAAAAGACTACCAATACCTGCTTTACCTGCAAATGTGCCAGAAGTACCATTAGTAGGAGTGCCTGCATTTGGTAAAACTAAAGTATTACGTTTTACCAAACCAGAAAGCATTGCCCAAATATTAGTTCGACCTAACTGAAAGTAATCAACATTTTCAATAGCCATACTCTAGTCCTTTTAATGAACGCATCCAATGATGCAAGAGTTAGTATCCGCGTTGTTTGTATCCCTGTCTAAATGGCCTCCTTCTAGTATTAATTCGCTGTCTACCTTTAGTACCTACACCTAATACTCTATCTAATCCCATTCCGGCAAATCCATTGAGTTTATCCGCTCGCATTTCATTTTCTTCAATTAATTCTGCCATTAATGAAGCTGTTCGATATGCAAGAAAGGATAAACCATTAATAATATTAAGTTCGGCTAATCCATCAGTAACGACTGTAAAAATTTGACGAATGTAAGTTAACTTAATATCATTATCTTGATTAGCTGGAAGAAACTTAATCTTTTGTCCTTCCCAAACGTAATTCCCAAATTGGGAAATTTGTGTTCCAGCTAAAGATAGATTTAAAGTATCCACCCTAGTCATTGGAATATATGGGTCAATACCTTCAGACCTTTCCCAAAGTAATTTTGGCTCAATTAAATCACTTGGTAATTTCGGAATCGGGGGTGCAGTTGGAAATTGAATAACTGATTGTCCCGCTGGAATATTAATTACAGCTGAAGATTCATCAGTAACTGGAATATTATTTAATTCAAATTCTTCCTGTAATTCCCTTAAAGCCATATTAAGATATGGAACTTGAATGGTATAGGTATAAGTTTCCCTATTTGAATCATTCATTGCAGCCGCAGCTGCATCCATTACTTGTCCTGATGTTAAATCTGGAGTTGCCATATTCTTAATCTCTAATCTTTAAGCAGTTAATCCCAATTCCTTAGCTTTAGCTTTATCAATAACTTGATGGCAAGAGCCACAAATTGGGAAAAGAGGATTACGCATAGCTCCACAAGCTACACAAGCAATATTATTTACATTACTAAAATCTTGCATCCAATCTTTATTCTTTAATGCAAGTTCCTTAGCAGCTAATCGCATATCATCTGAAATTGTTAAAGGATTAGCACCTGAACGTGACCATAATGTATCGGCCATTCGTACTAAAGCAACATACCAATTTCTCTGTTTACGAACCGCAGTTTTAAATATTTCAGGATGTTCTTTCTGTGCATTAGCTACAGACCATTCACCCGGAAGGAAGAATAAACCAGGCATAGTTTCAGACATATCACATGCTAAAATACCATTACAGTAATCTTTAACAATAGATTCAGCTATCTGTAAACTATGATTTGGAATTTCAAGTAAGGGTTGATTTTCATCAATTTCTCGCCACCAACTAGAGGAACCAACTACTAATGCTACAGGCTTTTCAGGACTTCCAGCAGGAATATGAAAGATACCTGGTTGAACAGTGGGTTTCTTTTCAAGAATTTCCTTTGGAAAAATTGAAAATACGGTAGATTTATCAGCAGGATTAATAGGTCCACGAATAGTTTGACGATTCCGTGTTGCAAATAATGACATCTGAATATCCTTTACATTAACTAATGGGCTTTCAGGGCTAAAGCCTTATTAAATCTTAGATGGCCCCGTATAACCAACACCTTCACCATGTACAATTGCACCGTGTAATCCCGATTCATCACCAAATAGTTTTTCAACTAATTGGTCAACTTCTTTCTTTTTAACTTCTAATCCCTGTTCTGCATCCCCATAGGGGTCTTTATATTTCGCGAGTGAGCTTTTACCCATAGCAGCATAAACAGTATCAATCACAAGTTTACAAACATCAATTCGGGGTGGTAAAGAATGACCATTACCATCTTGGAATACCCAAATTGGTTCATAGGATAATTTAGATGTTGGTAAATCTTTTTCATTATTAACTGGAACAATTACAAGTCTTTCTAATACCCACTTTTCTTTAATCCACTGCCTATATTTAGGAACTTCTCTGACTTCCGTTACTGTTCGTAAATATAGCCCAGACCTACTAAAATCATCATAAGTTCCAAGTCTTTTTTCAAACTGGTCTTCAGACCATACAATTTTCCATATTGGGAGTCCCGTAACAGTATCTACACCAAATATGTCAATTAATTGTTTATTAAGAGACTCAATTCCTTCACTAGTAATCATATATCCTCAATACTGTATGCGTTTATTGTATGCGCATCCCACATCTTATTTAGACTACAGCCTTAACCCAGTATTTGTTACTGGAAGGGTCATAGCATAAGTCAATTGGACGATTCTGAATAGGCTGATAAGCTGTCTTCAGATTTCCTGCAACACTAAATACACCCGGAGAAGCATCAGTAAAGCAGAGTGTCAATTCATGATACCCTGTAACTGGTGGAGTAACAGTAACCGTACCAACAGTTCCAGTAAGAAATGTTAGTTTAGCTACAGGCGCGACAGTTGCAGCGGAAGCAATAGTAACAGGCTTCTGTTGCAAACTACTTTGAACGGTACTAAAATCCTGAAACTGTAAATCAGATGGCATTGTATCCTCTTAAGAAACAGTAAGGGTATAAGAATTACCTGAAACAGTACAGGTAATAGTAGTTGCAGCTGTAATGTCATACTGTTGAGTGACACCATTAGCTACAATAGTAAGAATTTCATTTGTAGTGTCAATACCAAAACTAGTAACACCAGAAATGACAATCGCAGTGGCAGTAACTCCGGGACCAATTTTTGCGGTAACGGTAGCTGTACTAGGCATTGTATCTCCTTTATATCCTAATTAATAGCCAGAAGGAACAGCAAGACTATCAATATAGGCACAAGCAGCAGGATTATTAACGAACACCTGCATACCATTGACCATATAGAAGATATCAGCCGTTAACACACCACCAGAAGGTCCACGAAGTTCAAAAATACTACGTCCATCAGTCTTATAAAAACCAATGGGTAGAACTTCACCACGACCCCAAACTTCATCCGTAACAAAGTCAATACGTTCCTTGTTCCAGCTGAATGATTCCTTCGTCCCTGCACCAGCAAGTTGCATCTTATCAAAATACATGTTCAAGCCTTCATCCTTATTCTGCTTCTGAATAATAGACACAGCCTGACCAATATCCTCATATGCCTGCTTCTGACAAGGATGTAACCATGCATTAGGATTAAAGTTATTATCAATACCAACACGATTACCAATTTTATTAATTGCTAATCGAGGTAACGGTAATGATAATGCAGCACCCGCAGCATTAACACGGCTTGCACGAACTTCTGGATTAGCAGCCCGTGAAATACCAAGCCAAGTACCAGTACTTGCATTAGAATGATGATAAGGCACACCATATAATGCAGGTAAACTAGCAGGAGCAGTAATACCAGCAGTAACTAATACGTCAGTAGCAGTCGCGCCGGCAATAGCAGGAGTAACCTGAATGGTCTTATTCTCAACGTCCCACTGAGTAATAATACCACTACCACGGAGAGTTGCTAAGGTAGTATCAAATACTTGAATAGTCTGACCAGAGCGAACTAAACGTGCGCCAAAATCAGTACTAAGAATATAAGTATCAACACCACCCGAAGTAGACACGTTGGAAAGAATTCCAACCTGTCCAGTTCCTGCCTGCATTAACTGACTATCAATCTGACGACGAAGCTCATCTAATGCAGTAGCCGTAAGACGACGGACAGCATTAGTAACAGACTTCCTATCAGAATCAGTAGACCACTGAACTAACTTCGTATATTCAATTGCTTCTGCAACGAATACACTAGAAAGTACAGCTTTATCCCAAGTTGGTCCACCACCACGTCCTAAGTCTCCACCATTTGGGTCAAAATACTGGAAACTTCCACCGGGTCTAATTTCAAGAGGCACACGCATCTGACGTTGACTAATTACTTCAACATCACGCTTCTTAATATTAGCGTAAAACTTATCGTCACGCTCAAACAGAACTCGAATCTTAGGGAGAACCCTTTCTAATTCAAGTGCTGTGACATTAGATTCAACTACTGCCATGTTATATAATCCTTTGAAATTAATCCATTTCTAAAAATTCTTTAGTAGTCATACCCCGAGGGATATCACTGGCTGATTTAATTCGTCCACTTGTCTTTTGGGTCGTGGAAGACCGGCCTGATTGGGACTTTTTATCGTCCATATTTTCATTAATTTCAACAGTATCATCATCTTTATTGTCATTTGCCTTACGAGTCATACCTTTAAGAGCTTCATTCCTAACACTCTTAATAACTGGTAATAGAAGACCTTTCGCCTTTGTGAAATAGGCCGATTGAATTCTATCCATTGATTCTTTAGAATATTCACTTTTCTGAGCCGACTGCCAAAGCTTATCAACGATAGATTTAAATCTACTATCTTGATTCATTAACTGTTCAACTTTATCAAGTGAATCCTTAACGGCATTCTTTCTAACGTAATCACTCATTGACTTTTTAGGGTCAAGATTAGTTTCAATCGTAGCCTTTAAGCGATTATTAACCGTAGTTTTTAATTCATTACTTGCAGTTGTAAATTGACGCTTATTAAATTCTTTTTCTCTATCACTAATCTTATCTTCAACTTTAGTATTAGCCGATTTCTCAACAGCTAATTTAGTCTTTGGAGTCCACTTAGAAGATGCAAATGCAAACTTATGTAAAGTTTGTGCTGCTACCTGTAAATCTTCATCCTGAGATTCTTTGGCTTCCTGAACCATAGCCATAATAGTGTCCTTAAGAACATTACCCAAAACATGATGATAAGCTCGTGGGTCAACTTGAGCTAAAGTTCCCATATAATCATCCGCAATTTTAGCGAATGCTTCAGGATTTTCTTTATTAACTGCTCCTAATAATTTAGCAATATCTCCATTACCTAAATCTTCTTCAAATGCATTTAGTGTATTTCTTGCAGAAACGGCATCCTTAGCATCTTCAATAGTCGGAAGAATTGCTGTGAATGCTGCATCCCGATAATAAGCAGATTCAAGATATGGAAACTTTTTAAATAAATCTGGATATGCTTTAAGAATCTCAGCCCTTCTAACTGGAGCAACTAATTCAAGTTTTTCAGGGTCTGGTTCTTTTAATTCTTCTTCTAATTCAGCTAATTCATCAACTTCTTCAATTTTAACTTCTTCTTTAGTTTCATCTTCTTCAGTTTCAGTTTCAGTTTCTTTAGTATCTTCTTTGACCTCTTCTTTTTTTCTTTTAGTGTCATCATTTAAGTTTAATGCTTCAGGTTTAACTTCAGTTTCATCTGGCTTAAGGAAATCAAAAATATCTTCCTTACTCATTTCCTTGGGTCCAGATGAACCCCCAGCATCAGTAATAGTATCGACGGGAGCCGTATAATTATTGAATTGTTTGAACATTTGCTACTCCAGTTATGGGTGCTTCTTTATTTGAATTACCACTGGGCTTCTTAGAAGATGGAGCACCTTCACCTTCAGGAGCCATAGTTTGAGCTTGCATTGCCATTTGTAATTCTGTTAAATGTAATTTAGCATGTAACAAAACATTTTTATATCCCTGAGGATTTTCAACTTTAGCCTGCCGTCCTGCTAATGATACTAGCCAACCCCGACAAATATCAAATCTAATTGGATGATTATCAATTTCTTTATCAATTTCAATAGACGGCATTTCTTGTGGAGGTAATTCTTGTCCCATCATAGCTGCCTGTTCCATCATCATTGGGTCGGGAGGCATTACGATAGGTTCAGATTCTAATAAAGATTTAATTTCATCATATTCAGCTTCTCTATCATCTTCACCAGGCACATAGATATCATTCAATCCAATTGCATCACGAATAATATCTAAATTTTCGGGTGCAAGAATAATCTTAAGTAAATCAGGATTAGGACTTAAAAGAAGCTGCATTACAATATCTTTCTTCTGATTCCAAGTCAAAGGAAGATTTTCATTTGCTTCTAATTCAACTTTACCCAACTTACCTTCCATCTCAGCAAGTTTAATGAATGAATTAATGAAAGAACCATCTTCTTTCATCTTAACATCTTTTTCATCCACTTTCATACACTTAATATACATTGGAATTGCTTTGCCGAATATGGTTTTCCACCATACCCCAAACATTTTCCAAGTATTTTGTAACCTTTGTAATGCCTGAGCTTTAGACATTGAATCTTGAGAAGCAGTCTCACTATCCATCTGTCCAAATAATGATGGAAGTGCGCCAGATACTAATTGACCCATTTCCTGAATATTCTGAGCAAATGGTAATACTTCACCACTTAACTGAGCAGTTTTCACATCATGAAATGCATCACCAATAGATTTTCCAGCTTTAGGTTTAGCAGGAAAGATACCACCAGGTAATACTTCAGACTGTTGATAAGCATCAAAATCTAATACATTGGGGTCCGCGAATGTTTGACCAATTCCATGTTCAATAGTTTGAAGTACTAATGAATTAAGGTCATTTGTAATTTCTTGAATACTTGCAAGTAAAAGTCCCAGTGGGTCAAAATGAACAAAATCAGATAATGGATTGTAAGTAAGAGTCCAATGGTCATCTAGATTTTCTTTACAGGCTTCTGCAAATTTATCATTAACCATACAAACTTTAACGCCATTTGGAAAAAGTTTTTTTAATCCTTTAACTTCATGTTCATCATGTAAAACATTAAATGATGCGGGACGTAACCAAATTTGTCGAATAGTTACATTATTAATAGGATATTCACCCTGATATTGTGGACTAAGACGTGCCCACTGTTCATACATATCATATGGGCCAGCTGGATTGCCTTGTAAATTTTTAACTAAATCAGTCTTCTTTAAATGTTCAAATTTCTCAATCGCATTTGCATAATGAGTTTCATAATTATACATTAAATATAGACATTCAGACTGTCTACGGGCATAATTAGGAATCTTAATGTTCAAACCGCCATAGCATTCTAAATGAACTCTCGCCTTTGGCTTAGAAGTTTCACCAACTAATCGAGTTATAGTGAAAGACTCACGACGCATATTTGGAATAATAGAACTATTACAAGAAGGACATATATCATATCCTTCGCCGGGCATAAATTCATCCCTTAATTGGCTTTCCATTTCTTCTTCATGGGGATTATTTAATCCTTCCATGTTCATTTGTTCTTCAGGTGCTTGCATACCTGGTAAAGGCGGTTGTAATGGATTAACCATTGGAACTTGTGATTCTTCGGGAGTTAATTCCTTAACTTCCATCTGATACTGACAAGCAGGACATTCAGTTATTTCATTTTCTCCATTAACATCTTCCCATTTTTCTTCAATATAATTACCATATTTTTCATCTTCTTTAGTATAATTATATGCCGCTACCATTCCCTCAGTACAGAATACAAAGAGTCCATGTAACCATAATAATGATACATCATTATGTCTATAAATTAATTCCGCAATTTTATCCCCAGCCCTAGCTGTAGACAAATCAAGGGTATTGTCTGCATCATCAGGATAGCATTTGATGAGGGGTACAGTAACACTGAGAGCAGCAATAATAGATTCAAGATAGGCACGGAAAACATTAACTTTTTTATCATAATAACTCTGATTAGAGTCACCCTGACTATTGCTAACTTCGTCCCAAATACGCCAATCATGGGCAACAGAATCAAACCAAACATTTTGGAAATTTTCCCAAAATAATTTTAATCTGCGCCAAACTCTAAGTTGACGCTGACGAACAGGTAAATCTTCTAAGTCAAAATGGTCTACAATTGACTTGAGATTCTGTTGTTGTGTTTCAGTAAGTTTGATTGCCATTATCTTTTCTTAGAATTCTTTTGTTTATTATTTAAAGCATAAAATACTTTTTTACCTTTTTCAGTTCCATAAGTTTTCTTTAGTATTCCCATTACTTTTTCGCCCTTACCTTTAAAATATTTTGATAATGGCATATATGTAATTTCGTTATTACTTTCGAGCTAATAATATTGGTTTCTTAGGTTGTTGAGTTGCTTGTATGGGTGCCCGTAATTCAATATCACCCCGACGTATGGGACGCATAGCTTCTGCATTAATAGCTTCATTCTCAACTTTATCAGGCTCAGTAAAGCTACGTAACCATCCCCTACCACCCTGATTAACATGAGTCATTTCATGTGCTAATACGTCCCCTAAATCTTGTTTTTCACCTTCAATTAGTTGTCTATTTAATGCAATAGTTCCCAATGGACTAGTTGATGCATACGCATTTGGATTTAGTTGTCTTTGTAACCAACCCATTTCACCAATACGATTTACTTTAGAAGCTGGCCCAGGCATTTCAATCTGTCTACCAGCCCACTGTTTCTCCAATTCAGGCCAACTAGCCTTAGTTCTATCGGATACTGCATCACCTAATAATTGACGCAGCAAACCGGGAGAAGGTGTTGTGCTGTGATTAGGCTTCTGTTCTGGTGTTGGCATTTAGCACTTCTTTTTCTAATTCTTCAATTCCTTCAACTACATGAATATCATCAGTTTTGGATAATTGAATTTCTTCCATCTTTCTCTTTAATATATCAGCCGCATTCCTAGATTCAGTTTCTAATAATTGTTTCTTTAAACGCCAAGGAATGTATTTAGGTCCAATGGGCTGAATATCTTTAATATCAGATTTAATCTCAAGCTCAGGTGAATTCTTAGTTAAGAGAGAATCTAATAATTTTTCATTATATCTAATTAAACGTGCATTTTCAGCTCGTAATGTTTCACAAGATGAACAGAATTCCTTATCAATTAATTCATCTGCACAATGCTCACAATGTGGATTTAATAATTTATGAAACCAATTAGCCATATCTAATACCTTCGAGAGAATCTATTCACACCAATCTGTTTATTAGATACTTCTAAATTACGTGATGCAATATAGAAACCTGTCATATTTCCAGTCGCATTTAATCTCTGAGTTAATTCTTCCTGCTTTTGAATCTTAGCAAATTCATCAGCAGCTTCATCATAATATCTTTCAGCTGTATCAACTGCATAGCGTTGACCATCATAAGGGTCATCACCATTAAATTCTTTTACGTCCTCAACAGGTTTATCATTCTTAGGCTTATCATAACTACAGGCTTTAATAGCTTCAATAGCTACGGGACAACAATTAGAATGACCCTCATGAGTTAATTCATTACATCTAAAGATTTGATACTTAGGAATATTAGTTTCAGCTTCAGGTGGAGCATACAAATTAAGATATGACTGATATTCTTTCATACCTCTATTTCTATAAATCCACATAGCCTTAACTTCACTATATGCTTCAATCTCTTGGGGTGGAATAACTGGCTTAGGTTTCCACCTTAAATATTCATGAAGTAACATCTTACCGGCAACACGACTACCAGCTACATTATTTGATAATTCAATATCAACACCTAATGCATCACTAATCTGCTGCTGAATAGTCTGTTCTTGTCCTCTATCCTGTCCAGCAGATTTACAAAACTTTACAACTCTAGGTTTCTCACGGTCAATAAAATCTTTAACCGATGGTGCCCAATCTGCAATCTTAACTTTCGTCCAATACATTTCACGATATAAGTAGAGACGTTTAGTAGGAGAGATTGCAAAGAATCCAATCCAACACATAGCAGCAAATCCCCAATCACCAATGACCATTTTAGGCCACCAATCAGGAATATCAAATGGCTCAATTACATGCAATGCATTATCGGGTTCATCAGGATATTTCTTATCCCTAAATTCATCAAATACTTGTCCGAGATATGCAGACCAGTCGCCAAACTTCTTAGCTTTTCTTTCAGCTTCAGGTCTACCATCAAGTGATTGAGCATAAGTTGGGTCAATGTTATCTTTATTATCTTCAAGAGTAGAATGAATATAGATTCGTTTATTTCCACCCTTACCAATAATTACTTTTCCACCTTCAGGGCAAGGGTCAATAAATCGTTTCTTTACAAATGTATGTCCAAGACCACCGGGCATACCTGCACCACGAGTTATGGATGGTAAACCTGAATGTCTAGGTGCGCGATTACGCTCGAATGCAATGTAAAGATATATCCATTCACTGAGAGAGGTAATTTCATCAGGTGTAAATAATGAAATTTCCATGGAATCATAATTGTGGACATCATCATCATTCTCACAGTGGCCCAAAAATATTTGAGCACCACCATTTCCCATTAATCCACCAGAACCATATTGGTCTGGTCTAGGGAATGTCCAAATCATATCAGTTTTATTTAGTGTAGCTCCAAATTTACTATAAATTTCGCGTGAACGTCCTAGAATTTCATTTTTAAGTTCAGGAAATGTTCGGCGCATGAATACCTGTTTAAATCTAGGATTCTCATGCCACTTATTAAGTACACCATAAACTAATAATACATCAGACTTACCTGAACCTGCACCACCACCATATAATGCTTCTTTAATAGTCAGAGGTATTGCAAGGAAAGGCTCTTGTTTCCTATTAGGCTTCCATTGACTACGAAATTTTACATAGTCCTTATTAATATCAGCAGGACTAGGTGTGATAATGTCCATAAACTATGGTACTGGAATTACAGGAACTCCCAAAGCTGCACACCATTCAACTCTATGATGTTCAATAGCTGTATCTAATCCTAATGGTTTCCCACCCTGCAATGGTGATGTTAAACCCATTAATGCAGTATATACTACACGAAATGCCCATACACTTACATCAAAATCTGCTCCCTGGGGACGCCTACCATAATCAAATGATAAAGTCTTCTTAAAATTTTGATTAGCTATATCACCAAAATAGGCAATCCAAGGAACTACATTTAGATTTACTGAGGCTTGGGGTTCTGAAATCCAATCATTTATAGTATACCGTGCTTCGGAATCTTTTCCCCATCCACTAGATGCATTAGAGCTTTCAGCGCCAACGATGATATCAATAGACCGAAGATTAGTATCCCCAGTATCAGGAAACCTATAAAGAATACTATCAATACGATGACCATTATACTTAGTCCCCGAACCATTATATTTAAGTAATCCCCAATTAACATCTAATGGTCTTAAACATTCGCGCATACAATCTTCAGTATATTTTCCACAATCCTCTACAGTTGTGAAATTATACTTTGATTTATTAGCTTCAAAATATGCAGCTACTTGGGTCGAATGATTCGGGGTAGCCATTGCATCTAGCGAAAGATTCGCTGGTTCTAAAAATGTTCCCATATATTTAATTCTGGATTGGTACTTCTTCCCACACTAACATAGATGCAGCAGAATGGGCTACAGGAGTTGTAGTTGCTAATAATGCAAGTATTCCGCCCGGGGGAATTACCCATTGACCTTCTAACCATTCACTAATTGAAGTTTGTTCAGGAAGGAAACCAGCCGCGGTTTGTAGAGCAGCAATATTTAATCCAGCACCACCACATAACGAACTTGCACCGGCAATAACTAAATTATTAGTTAATCCAGTCAATGCAGTATTAGCAAATCCTTTAGCACTTGAACCCGCAGCAGTTAAAGTCTTACGATTAACTGGATTTAATCCAGTAGAAATTGCAGTATTGCCAATAGAATAAGCCCAAACAAATCCACCCGCACCCGTAGCCTGTAAAGCTGTCATAGTCACAGCCAAAGAAGCCATTAAAATTTCTAAATTAACTGTATTAGTTGAGGGATTCCATACTCCTACAATAGGTGTAGTTGTATTGGTAAGGGTGGTAAATGTAGAATTACTAATTGATGTAAGAGTCATACCAGTAGAAAAAACTCTACCACGTCTAGTAGCTTCTGCTAATCTACCATGACCATCAGTAGTAATTAACGAACCAGTCACATCAGTTCGTCCGGGATTAACAGTACCGGATGCTGCTAATAATTCACCAACTCGTAGTTCAGCTAACATGTATTAATCCTTTAATTAACGTAACTCAATCTGAGCGTAACGAGAACCGGAATATCTTTCATTTAACAATACATTAGCTTGTAAAGTTAATACAGCTAAACAATTTTCATTTTCTTCTAATCTTTGATAATACTTATAAACTTCATCCTCTTGGATTTCAACTCTTAATCCCCCCTGGAGGGTTTGGGATAAACTATTAATAGACCCCTCAGTATATAAGGGAGGATTTCCTGTAACTTTAGCACCAACATCATTATTAGCACCAAGATTAACTAATGCACCATCAACTGAATTACCTGGTGCTCTATCCCAAGTTACACCATTGTATAAAGATGGAAATACTTGAATCTTAGTTAGTGTAGGATTAACAGTAGTATCAGCTAATGCAGCCTCCGCGGGCATTCCTATTTGTCTAACTGCTGCTCCAATATCACTAGAAGATGGTACAGTATTAGAAACAAATAATCCATTTGGGGAAGAAGAACCTACAATTGCTACGGAACCTTGTTTTTGATAAGGAAATGCAGAAAGATTAACAGTTAAATTAACATTAAATCCAGTTCCGCTATTATTATATTGAACTCTAAAAGATTTTAATCCAGCAATAGAACCTGACCAAATAGATTGAGTTCCCGCGAAAAAGGGAGACACTAGTACTGTTGTGTGATTATAATCAGTTACACCAGGATTCAATGCTTCTGAATTTAATCCAGTTAAAGCAACATTATACCAATCAGTACCATTTACAGAGCCTTGAAATGCTAAAGTAGCAAGAGTTTCAGATATACTAAAATTTCCTTGAACGGCTACAGAAGCATAATCAGATACATCAGCTATAGTTAAATACTGAGTATCTAATAAATTTTGAGTAATAGTTGTAAATTTAGGTTTGACCACAATAGGAGAAATTGCAGTAATTGCACTAAAATTAGCAGATGCTTGATTAGTTCCAAAAAGATGAGTAGTAATTGAACCAGATGTATATGCTGTTACTTTACATCCTGCATATACAGTTCGTGGGCAAGCAATTAAATAATTACCGGGAGTTGTAATATCTGTTACTACACCACCAGTCGCGCAACTAAATGCAATTGTGCTCTGTGCTACACCATCTGAACCCCAAATAGTAGGAGTTAATGTTCCTATAAATGAACCTGTATTAGCAATAGTTATTAAAGCAGTTTGAATACTATTTGCTCTAGTTACACCTTGTAATACTGCATTAAGAGCATTTAATACCACAGCTCCCGTAGCAAACGCTGGCCCTAAATCTACAACTGGAAGTCTTCTGGCTCCATCAGAATCTAATGCCCAGGGAGCATAAACTAAGGGTATAGATCTAAATTGATTACCCTCTGTTATACCAGCTATTGGTAATAATAGATTAGGTTTAGTAAATAGTGATTGACCCGAAGCAACTGTATCTCTAGATGCAACTGTAACAGCATCATCAGTTGCATATACCGGGTCTGTATTAGCAGCAGTATCAGGAATTACTACAGAGACACTACCAGTAATAGGAATGGGAGTTTGGTCACTCGCGATTACAACGGCAACGGAATTAGCCATTGTATCTTGACCCAAAGGGTCAGTAATAGATACAGCGGCACCAGCGCCACCACTATCTACTAATGTTACTCCTTCTTTTCTTACGCCCATACTATTAACCTAATTTAATTTAACGAACGTGAGATTGAACTGGAACTTTACTATTCAATAGTGTATCTAACTCACGACGTAAAGTAGTTGCAGTCTGACGAACTTCATCTAATTCAGATGATGCTTTCGCCAAAGTTTCCATTGCACCTTTATGAGCAGCTTCCTTCTTAGTAATAGATTCAAAGGATGCAGAAAGTTCTTTGGTAATTTGTTCTAAGGTTCGATATGTGTCAGCCATTATATGATTCCTTAAATGTTAACGTCCTAATACCCAAACATCAACTGTCCCACCAGCTAATACGGTACTAATTCTAGCTCGTGCTACAAAACCTACACCAGATACTTTAACAGTTTTAACTGTAGTTGCGGTTACAGTAATAGGAGAACCATTCGCGGCCCATGTTCCAGTATAAGCAGCTACATGTGCTTCTTCTGGTTGAACTGCTCCAGATGCAACACCAGCAGAACCTACAATATAAAATGTAAGTTCATTAACATTATTAAGTTCAGCAGCTCCGATTTCATCTGAAACTGCATTAAGTGCTGACTTAGCATCCATTACTTTCTTCCAAAATAATGCCATATTATTGAACCTTATCTTCTACACGATTAACTTTAGCTGCTAATGTTCCTAAAGCTCCCGCATTTAATAATGCCAATAACATTTGATAAGTAGCATCATCAATAAACTTGAGACTATGTAATGCAGTAATTGCACCGATTGCAATTGCTAATAAATATGTTTTCTTACCTCTTAACATAATATTTATTCCTTAGCATAAATTACATCGTAGGATTCTTCATTACGAGTATGGGGTTTATAAAAAATAAATTGTGCGTTAGTTTGATTGACTGGAACCTGCGGAGTATCTGGTTCCATATGCTTAATTACGATAGCCATATCTTTCGCAATACCAGCAGCTTCTCTAGCTGTGGTATCCCCAAGAGTTTCTTCATTGATTCTACTTAATGCAATCTTTAATTTACTCATGGCCTTAAAGGAAATTTTATCCTTTCGGCCCTGGATGTGTTGAGTTAATTCTGTATTGGGTTTATCATATGATGCAGTGGATGTTGCACCATTAGCATATGCAGATACTGAACTTGGAGATATACCTAATTGATTGGCTAGCGCGAGTGCTTCAGAACGTCCATCTATTTCCGATGTCTCACCAATAATCTTACGTAATGACTCAGGTGTATTAGTATTACCTATACCCCTACCTTTGGGATTCATATCAATTACAGTAGGCTTCGATACAGGCCGGCCGACTGTATTCTGTACTTCATTTTCAAATTCTGAATCGTCAACAACACCCATTGGCATAGTCATTAATCCTGAATAGTTAGATATAGTATAATCAGAAGTTCAGCCTACACTCTTGGCCCATACGCGAAGCCTAACACAGATTAATCCAGATGTCAACATCAAAGAGACTGAACCCTTGATTTATTTTATATCATTCATTATTAGAATCTATACTTTAGAGTTTTCTAATCCTAGTCTAATAAACTTAGTTCAATTAAGTATTAGAATACACTTTTATAATATTTGTAGATTATTTTTATATTTTTTCCAAAATTTTATGTATATAATTTATTTAACAGATAGATGGTGTCAATCTCCGCAAAAATCGTGCCAAGTATGGGACCCATAAAGACAGCTATAGTCCCATACCTGCACATTATGACATAGTATTGCACAGAATTATACATTGGCATGGTTTATAAATGTCATATAAAGTCATATTAAGTCATATAAAGATTACAAATTATTACAAACTATTACAAACTATTACAATTGATTACATGGCACGAGTTATAAACGGCACATAACTGCACAGTATGACACTCACTGTTCCATAACAATACAGTGGCACGAGTTATGCGTCTGGTATGAGTTATGCTATAGCATATTTCATGCCATGTTATATGCACATACCTGCACACAATATTATGTGACAATAATGGTCACTCCTAAGTTCTTTAGAATCAACGACTTGCCGAAATTTGTCATTTTAGATGACAATACTTGTCATTGGGTATATGTCCACTATTCAAGACTTGAGTATTTGGGCCTGAAATCGTACGTTTTGAACTATGGGAAATTGGCATCGCGTATGCAATAGAGAGTGATATCAGGATGAACCTGATAACGAAAACAAGGATAATCAAAATGAATGCTAACAAGACCGAGACTTACACCTTCACCGTTCCGAAGGATTCAGCGCATGAAGACGCGGGAAAGGAAATCGAGAAGACTTTCGAGTATTCCGAATGTCAGGATGAAGCTGAGGCACTTACGGTAATCCATGAAAAAAAGTGGTCGGTTCTTGATATGGTGAACAAGGCGTTGAAG